>Ga0172378_10006313_pt1 | contig 11079 bp, 4 predicted proteins | sample GrowelOW332metaG_FD_119755 | JGI IMG/M metagenome (GOLD analysis project Ga0172378, IMG submission 119755) | Groundwater microbial communities from an aquifer near a municipal landfill in Southern Ontario, Canada - Pumphouse #3_1 metaG | ecosystem: Environmental > Aquatic > Deep subsurface >... | reverse complement strand
TAGCATAATAAGGCGTATCATATCATTATCGGTTTATAATAGGGCTGGCGGATAGTTCTTATGTTTCGGTTATACTTGTTCTTTTCTTTTCTGTTCTTTAAAGTCTTTAGGAGAGCAATTGTGCATTTCGGTGAATTTCCGGTAAAAGTATGCACGGTTTCGGAATCCACATGCAATGATGATCTCTGAAATAGTATGGTCTGATTGGATTAACATCCTTTCTGCTTGTCTCATACGATAAGTGCGTATAAAGTCTCCGGGCGTCATACCTGTTAGTTTTTTCATTTTCCGATAAAGCTGTGTGCGGCTTATCGTAAGATCTTTGGAGAGGTCATTCTGGTCATAATCTTCATTGTTGAAATTCCTGCTAATTACTTCTGTTGTCTGTTTAAGGAATTCTTTGTCTTGCTCAGAGATGTATATGTTATCATATTTTTCACGAAAAGCCAATGGCGATTTGGAAAAATTTTTCATCAAATCATTTTCTTGAAGAATCCTTTTGACAGCTGCTTGTAGATAACTCGGATAGAAGGGCTTCTGTATGAACATGCTTGCTCCATTCTCTAGAATCTTTATGTGATTTTCTGTACTTGGGTCTGATGACAATACAATAACAGGAATATATTTTGTGTCGTTACCTTTTTTTACGTCATCAATTAATTCATCAGCTTTAGTCTCTGAAGATAGATCATAAATGATAAGATTCATGGACGTCTTATGTATGAGATCTCTTGACTCTTTGTCAGTCGAAGTTATAAAAACATCATATTGTTCTTGGAGTGAGTCTTTTATTAAATCAGCCATCTCCTTTTGTTTCTCAACTATTAATATCTTCTTGAGTTTTTTTGTAAAAATTGTTGAGTCTGTTCCTTTTATGCTTTCTCGCATCAGCATAGGAGGATTAGAAATAGCTTTTGTCTTTAGGGGAAGTATTAATTTAAATATAGTGCTGGTTCCTTTTGTATCTATGGAAAATGTTCCATCTAATATCTTGATTAAGTCATTGCATACGGCTAGCCCGATGGAGTTGTAAGATTTATTTCCATTTGACATATCCTTTTCAAATTTATCTAATGCCGTATATTTATTATATATATTTGCCAAATCTTCGGGATTCGGACCAATACCTTCATAGGTACATTCGATGATCAGTTCTTGTTTGTAAACTTTTGATTGTATTATGATCTGTCCGTTTTTGGTGGTCGATTTTACAGCGTTTGAAAAGATTATGTAAATGACTTTTTCTAAAATGCTCCTGTCTGTGGACCAAAATAGAATCGAAGGTGTAGCTTCTAAAGACAGGTTTATTCCTTTTATTCGAACATAATCAATGAAATTGTCTAATATATATTTTTCAAGTTCTATTATATTAACTTCTTCGATGAAAATTGCTATACTTTTTGTCTCAATATCTTGGAATTCGGTAAGTTGTTGGATTTGTTTATCCATGATATTTGTGTTTTTGTCGATGACACTGATCATGCTTCTGTCAAGTTTCGACATCATTTTATCATTCTTCAATTTTTCTACTGCTCCATAGATTAAGGTAATTGAATTAGAGAAGTCATGCGTGGCATTAGTAAAGAATCTTAATTTCGCATGGTGAATGTCTTCTCTTTGCTGTTGCTGTTGTTCCTGCATTTCTAGTTTGTGCTTAATGATGAGTTTAGCTTTTTTGGAATGATAGATCAATCTTATTATTCCAGTGGCTAGTAGAATATACATAAGAATAGCCCACCATTGCAGCCATAATGGAGAATGGACGACAATCTGCAGGTTATATGGATGTGAAGACCATTTCTGATTGGCGTTACTTTGCATGACACTTAGTAAATATGTACCAGGAGGGAGCTTGTTCAGTATGATTTCTTTGTTATTATTATTTAGGAAAATCCATGGTTGATTTTCTTTCCCGAATAGAGACTTACGTGTTAAATGATAAGCAAGCCGGCATTTATCATTGTTAATATAATCCAATATTGAAAATGAAATCCGTATGGATCCTGTGTTATAATTTGTATCTATCGTTTGGGGGAAACATTTTATTTCGTTATCAATCCATACTCTGTCTGGAATGATTCGGGGCATGAAGTTATCCTTTTCCATTAGAGAAGGATATATCACATTCAGTCCGTTTGTGCCTCCAAAATATAATTGTTTTCCATCTTTCGTTCCATAGCTGGCTCCATCTGAAAATTCGTTCCCCTGTAATCCGTCTTTGTAATTGAAATTAATTACTTTGAAGTTGTATTTGCTGATTCTTGCCAACCCTTTGCTGGTACTTACCCATATATTCCCGAAATGGTCCTCTTGGATGCCATGGATATTTGCATTTGCTAGTCCATTGCGTTTATCAATGCATTTGAATTTTACTTGTCCATTTTTTGTGGTCATCAGATTCAATCCTTGAGTAGTTCCTGCCCATATCCTTCCGTCTCTGTCTTTTAATAAAGATATGACATCATTACTACTCAAGCTATTGCTATTCGGATTATTGTAAAATGTCGTGAAGGTCTGGGCTTTTTTATCAAACCGTTCGAGACCTCCGCCACGTGTTCCTATCCATAGATAATGGCCATCATTTATGATCGAATATACAATATTACTTTCTATGGTGTTTCTTCTCTTGTCGTTGAGATATTGCTTCACTTGTATGACATTTCCTAGCGGCCCAAGCGTGAGCCTTAGAAGTCCTCCTCCGCTGCTGCCAACGTACAAGACTCTTTCTCCGTCTTGAATAATTGCATATATGGAATAGACTTTCTCCCTATCTGCCGGAGATTTGAACTCTATCGGCTTTATTCCTGGTGATCCCTCTTTACCCATTAGAAGACCGTATCCGTCTGTGCCGATCCATATTCTTCCTTTTGTTCCATTACAAAGTGATAATACTGAATTGTTGGTTTTACCAGATCCTACATTATAATTTTCTTTTTCTTGAAATTTCTTTTCTTGATTTATAGTCATGCATGTCAGTCCTCCTCCTTTACTTCCAATCCATAGATTGCCTTTTCGGTCAAGAAGAATGGATCTCACAGGAAAATTAATAGGTGTATCTTTTTCGTTTAGTGTTATTTTATGAATGAAGGATGAGTGTCTGTAGAATTCATATATTCCATGACCATCGGTACCGATCCACAGAATGCCTCTTTCTCCCGCATATAAGGATAAGACTGACACTCCTGTTATCAAATCTTCCTTCTTGTTATCTGATAACTTATAACATCCATCAGTTGTTCCTGCATAAACGCCCTTTGCAGTTATGCATACGGCATTTAAAGTGCCATTTATATTCCATGGGGTGGCTATAAAAGTCTTGCATTTTATGAACGTGTCATATTTATAAAGTCTTTTCCCGACTTGTGCCCATATATATCGTTTTCCATCGAATTGAACACGTTCAGTCTCTTTTGCAAGTTTTATGGTGTTTATGAGTTTACAAGATCCGTTCCTTTCGATATTGACCTTACATAATTTTTTATTACCTTGAACCCATAAAAAGCCGTGGGGATCGAAAAACAGATTTTCTATTTCTCTAATATGCAAACAAGGCATTCTTAATTTTTCAAAATGTTTAGTTTGTGAATTAAATCTATAAAATTTGTTGCTTTCTAAAGTTGCGATTATTCCTGTTCTCTTATTAGCTACACATTTAAATTCATTCTCTCTATGAATATAATTTTTTCTATTTTGAAGATAGTATCTGTCAACATTTCCACTTTTAATATTAAAACGGTTTAATCCTCGGTCGGTTACTATCCATAAATAGGTATTGTTTTCTTCTGCTATATTTCTGATTACGGGATGTGATAAAGAATGAGGATTATTATGTTCAGGACCATATTGTCTGAACTCATTGCCATCAAATCTGTTTAGTCCATCCCAAGTGCCAAACCACATTACTCCTGCATCATCTTGAAATATTGTGTTGATTGAGCTATTGCTCAATCCGTTATCATTATCTAGGTGATGATATTTCCATCCTTTAGCATAGAAGGTTAAACTGAACAGGATAAGAGCGCAACTTACTAAAACATGAGGCTTAAAGTAGAAATTCCTTTTCATAATTTGTATACAGTGTTTTCATATCAATATTTCTTAGAGGATACAAATATATAAAAAAAAGTACTGCGATTCTATTTGTCGCTTATATTTCTACCTTTTATTTAAGTTGAAAGTCCCATATTTGTATACTATGATACCAAAACTATATGCTTTTTTGTCTGATAAGGAAATTGGTTATGCCGTATACTTTTTTGAAGTTTGTGTAGACATTCACTTTACCTGAATTTCTTATATTTGTGAGCGAAAAACAGAATATTGATGAAAAATACAATTAAATAATGTAATATGGATATAGCTAAAAGATGTAAACAGAATCCTATTTTACGTCCATCTGATTTACAACCTTGTATTAAAGGTATGGAAATCTCTTGTTTGTTGAATCCTGGCGTATTTAGGTATGGTAATCGCATAGGACTGGTTTTGCGAGTAGCAGAACGTCCTCTTCAGCAGGAAGGTAAAATTAGTTTTCCTGTATACGACAATGGTCGTTTTAAAGTTTTAGAATTTGATAAAGATGATCCAGAACTTAATGCTTCAGATCCAAGGGTAATTAACTATAGAGGAACAGATTATTTGACAACTCTTTCTTATCTGAGGTTTGTATGGAGTGATGATGGAGCTCATTTTAGAGAAGATCCCGAATATCCACCGATTTTTGGTAGTCGGCCCCTTGAATCCTTTGGAATAGAAGATTGTCGTGTCGCAACTATGAAGGATGGTTATTTCCTTACTTTTACAGAGGTCTCTCCTGTAGCTGTTGGCGTTGGCTTAATGCAGACAACTGATTTTCGGCATTTTAGTCATAAGGGAATGATATTTCCACCCCATAATAAGGACTGTGCTTTATTTGAAGATAAAATAGGAGATATGTATTATGCCTTTCATCGTCCGAGCAGTCCCGAATTGGGTGGTAATTATATTTGGATAGCTGAAAGTCCTGATCGTATTCATTGGGGGAATCACCGTTGTCTGGCTACAACACGACCACAGTTGTGGGATTCTGAAAGGATAGGAGCGGGTGGTCCTCCGATTAAAACTGATAAGGGATGGCTTGAAATCTATCATGGCGCGGATGCTTCTAATTGTTACAGGTTAGGTGCGCTGTTACTTGATGCCGATCAACCTTGGAAAGTTTTGGCCCGTACGACTAGTCCTATTATGGAACCCACTGCTTCATACGAGAAGAATGGATTTTTTGGGAATGTGGTTTTTACAGATGGCAGTGTTGTTGATGGCGATAGGATTACTTTATATTATGGGGCAAGTGACGAGGTCATTTGTTCTGCAGAATTATCTGTTAAGGAAATCCTGAATGCATTAGAGACCTGTTGAATGTCCTTTCATATAGATTAAAGAGAACATAGATGTTTGAAAAAATAAAAAAAGAATATCTCGTATTCAAGTCATGTCCGTATGATATGCGAGTGTTGCTGATTACCAATTTGCTGTATGCTTTGGTACAACCGGTAGTGGAAATTTTTGTAGGGGCTTATATTATGCGTAATTATGGAAAGCCTTCTTATGTTGCACTCTATCAGTTAGCCATGTATTGTGGAATCGTACTTACATCCGTCGTTAATGGTAGCTTGCTGAAGTTTATCAAAGTAGCACATTTATATTGTATAGGAATATTGTTCTCTTCTATCGCGATGGTTGGTATGATGTCAATAAAGAATCTTGATATCTTTGAGCTTTTTATAATTGGCATGATAATGGGAGGAGCATCCGGCTTTTTCTGGACTAACCGCTATCTGATCGCTTTAGATTCAACTAATGACGATAACCGTAATTATTTTTTTGGATTTGAGAGTTTTGGTTTTACATTCGGTCAGATCGTTGTCCCCCTTATCGTGGGAGCTATGATTGCCCAGTTACAAGGGAAAGTGATACTGGGTTTTACCTTTGATGTTAATTCTGTCTATATTCTTGTAGCCATACTGGCTACAATCATATCGATTATCGCTTGTGCTAATATTCTCAGGGGGCATTTTAAAAATCCTGAAGCAAGGAGGTTCTTGTATTTCCGGTTTGATAAACTTTGGAACAAAATGTTAGGTCTGGCATTTCTCAATGGAATGGTGCAAGGTTTCCTGGTAACAGCACCGGCTATTTTGGTCATGAAGTTTGTAGGAGGGGAAGGTATTTTAGGAGTTATTCAAAGCATTAGCGGAGGATTGACTGCTATCTTGGTATATATCTTGGGACGTACGGCCAAGCCTCAGCATAGGATTTATATCTTTGCCATAGGCTTGTCGGTTTTCTTCTTTGGTACCTTGGCCAATGGCGTTTTGTATTCAGCTCTTGGCGTAATCTTGTTTATATTATGTAAGGTGATTTTCCAGCCCCTTCATGATTTGGCGTATTATCCGATCATGATGCGTACCATAGATGTGGTGTCAGCAAAAGAACATAGAAATGAATATGCCTATATTCAAAGTCATGAGGTCGGCCTGTTCCTTGGACGCAGTTTCGGACTTCTTCTGTTTCTGGTCTTGGCCGCCTATGTGTCTGAAGATTTCGCGTTGAAGTTTGCTATTCCGATTGTAGGTGGAATCCAACTATTATCCATACCTTTGGCTAAGAATACCATTACTTCATGCAACGGTCATAATCTTAAATAAATCAACTATGAAAAAAATATTAATAGGTGTCTTTACTTTTGGATTTATTTTCAGCATATCATTGAATGCTCAAAATTATGGTAATCCTGTAAAGCAAGTTCTTGTCAATAGGATTCAGTTAATGCCTGATATACCACATCCGTATAAGATGCTTAACTGGAAAAAGAGAGCTTTAGCCTTTGATTCCTACGTGTTCAGTGAGAAAACCCGGGTTAATGGAAGTCCGCTTATCTGGTTTGATGACTCACATCGTAATGTATCGCAGAAAACTTTTGGATTATATACGGCAGTGGGTGATGTTCGCCAAGGGCCTCATCATAATAATGGCGAGTTTCATGAAAGTTTGAATTCTCTCTCGGCATTAATTGGTGCTACATTGTGTGGCGTGAATAAAAGTTGTCAGAACGGATACAATTATGTGAAGATGGAACAAAATTATTTTAACAGCGATAATGGATGGAATATCGTCATGAATAATACAAATGCCGGGTCTGGAAAGAATGGGGGAGGGTATGGCCGTGATTGGTGGTATGATGTCTTTCCTAATGTCCTTTATTATGCACTTTGTGACCTTTATCCTAAGATACCTGGCAATGACCACATCTTACGTTCTGTGGCAGATCAGTTCTGTAAAGCCGATTCTATCCTGGATGGTAATTATGACTATTCTTATTTTGATTATAGTAAAATGAAGGGTGGACGCAATGCTATTCCTTTTGAACAAGATGCTGCCGGTGGGCATGCTTGGGTATTGTATGCTGCCTATAAAAGATTCGGTGACAAACGATATCTGATACATGCAGAATCGGCGTTGAATGCTCTTTTGTCACAAAAGGAAAGTCCTTTTTATGAGATTCTACTTCCTATGGGAGCTATTGTAGCAGCTCGGATGAATGCAGAATTAGGTAAATCGTATGATGTAGGGAAAATCCTTGATTGGACATTTGATGGATGCAAAAAGAAAGATGGTCGGACAGGATGGGGAGTGATTGTCGGTCGTTGGGGGAAATATGATGTGAGTGGTCTTCAGGGAAGTACAACCGATGGAGGAGGGTATGCGTTCTTAATGAACAGTATTAAACTCTCCTGGCCTCTTGTTCCCATGGTTAAGTATGAACCTCAGTATGCACGGTCTATTGGAAAATGGATGCTGAATATGGCAAATGCGTGTCGCCTGTTCTTCCCTGATCAAATAGATGCAGGCCATCAGGAACTTCCTGAATTAAAGGATTTGACTCATGGGATAATAGCATACGAAGGTCTTAGAAAACAAGATGATTATGGAAAAGCTTCATTGAAAGGGGCATCTCCAGTTGCCTTGGGAGATGGGCCTAAGTGGACTAAGAATAATCCTCCGTGCACGATGTTTAGTTTGTACAGTACCGCTCCTGTAGGAATCTTGGGTGCCATAGTCCATACTACTTCCGTCAAAGCCATTCTCCGATTGGATTGTAATGCTACTGATTTTTATGCCGCACGCCCTTATCCTGTATATTTGCTGTATAATCCTTATAAGACTGAGAAGAAAGTGATTTACCATGCCACCCACTCTGTGGATCTTTTCGATATTGTGTCTAAAACCTATCTGGCCAAGAACAAGAGTGGGTATTTTGAAATTATGCTTCCTGCTGATAATTCCGTCGTCGTAGATGAGTTGCCAGCCGGTACTCTGATTAAGAAACAAGACTCTCATTTAGTTACAGAGTCTGGTTCCATTTTAACCTATAGATAATTAACCTTTAATGTTTACTGATTATGAATAAACGAATTTTTTTATTATGTATCTTGCTATCGAACATACTGTGTGTTTTTGCACAGCATCAATTCGATATTTCCGGGACGGTTCGTGATGCGAAGACAGGAGAAGCACTCATTGGAGTTACAGTCCGTGATGCTACTGTTTCTTCTGAAGGGACCATTACGGATCTCAATGGTAAATATTCACTGAAAACCTCATCAGGGAATATCTTGTTTTCCTATGTGGGCTATCAGTCAAGATCCTTAAAAGTCAGTGATGACGGGGTCTTTAATATTACCTTGGCTGAGAATGCAATGTCGCTTAACGAATTGGTCGTGATAGGCTATGGTACACAGCGTAAGAGTGATCTTACTGGTTCTCTTGCATCTATCAGTAGTAAGGATATCAAGGACTACCCTGTTTCTAACGTATCCAACCTTCTTGCAGGAAAAGCTGCAGGAGTCTATGTCTCTACAAGTTCCGGGCAGCCAGGAACATCTGCTGTTGTACGCATTCGTGGGTTGGGTACGGTTAATGATAATACTCCTCTTTATGTGGTTGATGGACAATTTATGGATAATATCAATAATCTGAATCCTGATGACATTGATCACATTGAGGTTTTGAAAGACGCTTCAGCTTGCGCCATCTATGGTTCACGTGGTTCTAATGGCGTGGTTTTAATTACTACTAAGAATGGGGTTAAGGGGAAGACTATCTTGTCTTTTGATGCCTATGTCGGAGTCAAGGATAGTTATAAGACTCTTAAGATGATGAATAGTGAACAGTATTACGATTTCATCAATAAGGCGTATTCGGATGATGCTTCTTTTCAGTCATCGATGAAACAAAAATTTGCTAATCAGTATAAAAAAGGTTATAATACTGATTGGTGGAAAGCTGTTACTCATTCTGGTTTTAATCAACACTATAATCTAAGTATCAGAAAAGGTAACGATAATTCTCGTTCTGCTTTGAGTGTAGGTTATGTCGGTGAACAAGGATCAATTATTGATACTGAATTTAATCGGTTGTCTGTCAGATTAAATCAGGAATATGATATTAATAAATACCTGACTCTTGGAATTAATGTAAATGGAGTAACGATGCGCCAGCGCGATACCGGTAATTTGCCTTCATTTGATTTTATCCTTAAAGCTGATCCGTTTACTCCTGTTATCAGTCCGTTGGTTGATCCATCATCAGAAAATTATCGTTATAATAAGTATGCTCCTACAGAATGGTCTTTTGACCCTAATCCTGTTTCTTTGCTTGAGCTTCCTGATCGGTATAATGACATTTTCAATGTGTTCGGAAATGCCTTTGCACAACTTAATCTGGCCAAGGGGCTTACTTATCGTGTCCAGTTTAGTTTTGAGCGGGACCATAATACGTTTAAGAATTTTATTCCTGTTTACACGTCAACTTTCTCAGGTGATAATCTTGCCAATATGGAAAGTAAATATAATACGGATACGAAAATGACTGAAAATAGTTCTTTCGTTTCCAACTATCTTACCGAACAGCGGCTGAATTATACAGTCTCTTTCGGAAAAGCCAACCTTGATGCGATGCTTGCCATGACGTATGAGAAGAATACTACTGAAGGTATTAATGCTTATAAAAGAGCTGCCTTGGGGAATGATCCGATATATCGCATCCTAAGTGCACAGACAATTGGGGATCAGGTTTCAGGTGACAAGATTCAGACAGCTATGCTGTCTTATCTCGGTCGTATTAATTTTTCTTATGATGAGCGTTATTTAGCTACTGTTAATTTCCGTGCTGATGGCTCTTCACGTTTTGCCCGCGAGAATCGTTGGGGATATTTCCCTTCCTTTTCTTTAGGTTGGCGTATTAGCAGTGAAAAGTTTTTTGAACATTTGAATCTGGATAAAGTCGTTTCCAATCTGAAATTAAGAATAGGGTGGGGACAGAACGGTAATCAGCGTATTGATGACAATGCATCATTAACACTTATAGGAACTGATAATGAAAAGCAATGGTATTTTGGTACAGGGTATTTACAAGGTTATGTTCCTATATATGCAGGAAACTCAAAGATAAAATGGGAAACCAGTCAGCAGTCTAATTTGGGTTTGGATATGACTTTGTTTGGTAACAAACTTGACTTAAGTATGGATTATTATATTAAGCGAACTCAAAATATGTTGCTCACGATGCCAGTTCCATCTTTTGGAGGTTTTGCAAATAATCCATATTTCAACGCTGGTGATTTACGTAATAAGGGATTTGAATTTACAGGCAACTATCGTAATACGATAGGTAAGGATTTTAACTATCATGTTGGTCTGAATCTTTCTACGTATAAGACTAAAGTTACCCGTCTTACTTCTGAGTATCTTAGTGGAAATGTCAGTCGCACTTATGTCGGAGGTCCGATTGGACGATTCTGGGGATATAAAGTAATTGGTATCTTTCAGAATCAGTCAGAGATTAATGATTATGTAGATAAGAATGGGGTGAAAATACAGCCTAATGCTAAGCCTGGAGATTTCAAATTTGCCAAACTTGGAGGCTCTGGTGTCCTGAATGCTGATGAGGACCGTACATTTATAGGAGATCCCAATCCTGATCTGATTTATGGCTTTAATTTGGGCTTTTCATGGAAGTCATTTGATTTCAATATGGCTT
>Ga0172378_10006311_pt1 | contig 11081 bp, 9 predicted proteins | sample GrowelOW332metaG_FD_119755 | JGI IMG/M metagenome (GOLD analysis project Ga0172378, IMG submission 119755) | Groundwater microbial communities from an aquifer near a municipal landfill in Southern Ontario, Canada - Pumphouse #3_1 metaG | ecosystem: Environmental > Aquatic > Deep subsurface >... | reverse complement strand
CCATTAATATATTTATTTAATCCCTTTTACTTTCATTTTCAAAGTATAAACTCCTTTTCGTGCTGTAACAAAAAGTATATTTCTTTTTTTACCTCCAAAACAAACATTTGCCGGTTTTTGAGGGAATTCGATTTCATCTGTCAATTTACCTTCATGATTATACACCATCACTTTTTTTGAATTTGTCAGATAAACATCCCCTTTATTATCAATGGTCATTCCGTCAGAGCCATAAGGGGCAAAAAAAGTTTTGGCTGTCAGCTTTCCATCAGGCATTATATTATATTTCCATATTTTCCCCCCTCTTATGTCTGACACATATAAAATTTTCCCATCAGGCGTACCAACCAGTCCGTTGGGTGTTACAAAATCTTCAATTACCCTGGTAATTTTTTTATCCGGACTTAAAAAATACACTCCGCGAACATCCTGTATTTCCGAATGGCCTTTAGACCACCAGCTACGCTTATAATAAGGATCGGAGAAATAAATTCCGCCCTGGGGACGAATCCATAAATCATTAGGGCCATTAAGATGTTTCCCTTCAAACCCTTCGTAAATGATCACCATATTTTTATTTTTATCAAAATAAATCAATTGATTTTTTTCATCGGCACATGAGACCAACTGCCCCTTACTATTAAAATACATGCCGTTAGAACGGCGTACGCCTTCTTTATATAATGAGATCCCGTCCTTTTCGTCCCATATATATATACGATCATTGGGCTGATCAGTAAAAAATACACGTCCATCCGGTGCTACTGCCGGACCTTCCGTAAAATCAAAGCCGGAACCGACCATCTCGATCTTAGCGTTTTTAGCAATAACAGAACTTTCCTGTGCATGAGTATTAACAACTGTCACATACATAAGCAGAATCAAAACCAATAATAATTTTTTCATATGTTTAAAAAATTTATCAAAAATCAAAAAATCTAAGGAACCAAAAAATTAAAAATACAAAATTGAGAAAAAGAATTAAATTTATAGATATAGACGATTAAAGCGTACTGCTTAATTATTTACCTTGTTTCCAATCATCCTTTTAATGAGTATTTCTAAGATTGTATTCATACGAAAGCGTCTATTGTGCCTAAAATGGCATTCATCTAGGTATCCTTGCATATGCTCTTTAGGTCAATGATGAAGAATTCCTCGTAACCATCCTTTAAAATTCATAATATGTAAATGCAAGTCAGGGGAATAATGCCAAATGCAGAGGGAATTTACACTTGTCAACATAATTTCAGCTGTTGGACTCTCATCATATTTGCATCTTGTACCTCGCCTCGAAAAAGTTTTTCAACCTCGACAATAATTAATGTTCCAAAAATTTTACAAGTGCAATGCTCATCATCTATCCATTTTATATCTTATAGATATTAATAACAGGACTCATCTGTTGAAAATCGATTGTAAAACTTAATTAAGATCACTCCAATAAACTGTTTTGTTCTTATTCCTGCTGCAATGGCAGAATGTCGTTAAATAATAGTACGTCCTAAGCAATTATACCTAAAAATTAATTTAAAACTAACTCTTTTATTTGAAAATCACTCACGATAGTCCGGAATATCTATCAACTACAGGAATAACTTTTTTATCAAATGAGCTACAGTCCATTCTACTATGCTTTATATTAATACTAAACTCCTTCATAATTTGGTATGCTTTCTCTAAAATTCCTTTCTGTTTTTATTTTACTTGACTATTAAGATTACGATTTTCAATATAAACCGAGAAATTACTAATTGAGGCAATGCAGGGAAAATATCCATCAGCTTTTTTATAGCTACGTTCTTAATCGTATTGTAAAATTCTGAATTGTTTATTATGTAATCTGCGAAATTTATTCTGCAAAAAGCCTTGATTTTCTCTTTAAAATATGTAATTTTCCCCAGCGTTGATGTTTATTCACCTAAATTGGTAAAAACAATTCAACTGACAAAGCCCTGTAACCTTTACTTTTACAGGGCTTTGTTGATTCTTTGTTTTTACCAATACAAATTTAAGGTCTCATATTTTTGAAAACATCATCTTTATTCTTAATGTATTCTACGAAGTTGATACAACACTTATGAGAATAAAAAAAATATAGTATTTACCGTAGAATAAAAAAAACAGGAATTTTGATAAAAATAAATATATGAAAATTAAACTATTATTTACAACAGGCATAAAATGGTTGATCCTCTCATTGTTGTTATTGCCAATGATCTCTTGCACCGAAAGAAATGCTTCTTTTGTCATTTCATCCCCGCAAAATACAGTAGAAATCGTTGTAAACTCAAACGAAAAGGAATATGTTAGTACAGCAATTGATTTGTTTGCCAACGATGTCTTTTCGGTTTCTGGTCGAAAACCCGGGATCAAATCATCAAGTGATTCGCCGTATCAAATTAAGGTGGGAACACTTAAGCTAAACCCTGATTTTGATGCGGAGTGTGCGGCCAACGGAATTGCAATAGACAGCCTCAAAGGGAAATGGGAAGCGTACATCGTAAAGATAATTCAGAATAAAGACAGGCACATTCTATATGTTGTAGGCAGCCAGCCACGAGGAACAGCTTACGGTTTGATGGAATTGAGTAAACGGATTGGCGTTTCACCTTGGTATTGGTGGGATGACATCCATCCTCAAAAGAAAACGACCGTTACCTTGCCCGGCGACTTGTCTCTACAGGATGGACCTAAAGTTAAATTTCGGGGTATTTTTATCAATGATGAAGATTGGGGTCTTCAGCCTTGGGCCGCAAAAAAATTTGAGCCGGAAACAGGCGACATCGGACCAAAAACCTACGCCAAAGTTTTTGAGCTGTTGTTACGTTTAAAAGCCAATGCCATTTGGCCGGCCATGCATCCTTGTACCCGTGCTTTTTTCACCTACCCAGGCAATATCAAAATGGCTGATCGTTATGGCATTTTTGTCGGATCCTCTCACGCCGAGCCTATGCTGCGCAACAACGTGGATGAATGGCACCGCTGGGAACCTTCTGAAGATAAACGTGGTGACTGGAACTTTGATACCAATCCAAAACAGCTTGAAGAATACTGGCGGCAACGTGTGGACTCTACTGTAAATCATGATGTTATTTACACAATTGGCATGCGGGGTGTTCACGACAGTGGCATGCCCGGGGGAAAAACGTCGGATGATAAAGTACAAATTTTGAACAAGGTGTTTGAAACTCAACGAAAAATTTTAAAAGACGAAACAGGAAAAGATGTCAGTCAGATACCACAAATTTTCTGCCCGTATAAAGAAGTGTTGAAGCTTTACCTAAAAGGTGCCAAAGTGCCTGACTACGCAGCTATCATGTGGGCCGACGACAACAACGGCTACATCCGACAATTGTCAGACTCCGCAGAGCGTAAACGTTCGGGCGGTGCCGGAGTTTATTACCATATCTCATATTGGGGTCGACCGCACGACTACCTTTGGATTGAGTCAACTCCTGCTTCCCTGATATGGGAAGAGATGCACAAAGCCTACAAAACCAATGCCAAACGCTTTTGGATCGTCAACGTGGGCGATATCAAAGCCAATGAAATTGGAATGAATTTTTTTCTAAACATGGCATGGAATCCGGACCAATATTCCAATGACAATTTAGATTCCTACTATTTTCATTTCGCTAAAAATCAGTTTGGAGCAAAATATGCAACAGAAATTGGGAATATCCTCAAAAAGTATTTCCAGCTGGGCTTTTCGCGCAAACCAGAGCATATGGGCTGGAGTAAGGTCTATTCCAATACAGCGATTCAGTCTCCTACCATTTCATTATTTAATAACGGGGATGAAGTACAGCAACGCATTAACGCTTACGATAAATTGGAAAAACAGACTGAAAGCCTTTATACAAAACTGCCAGATCAGCTGAAGGATTCTTTCTTCGAACTAGTAGCATACAAAGTCATCGGTGCATCGAACATGAATAAAAAATTGCTGTATGCCTATAAAAGCAGGGAATGTGCCAAACAAGGTCGGGTGATTGCAAACAAGTATGCCGATTTGTCCAGACAAGCTTTTGAAAGGATCAAATCGGAAACAGAAAAATACAATCTGAAGATTGCTGGTGGCAAATGGAATCATATCATTTCCTATCATCCGCGAAACTTGCCAGTATTCGATATGCCGGAGACCGGACACGTCGATCCACAGCAGAATTTAGTCGGTGGTGTGGCTATAGAAGGTTCTTCAGAACCGATTGACACAAACACAACTGTTTCTTTTTTACCTGTCTTCAACTCGTTGACAAATAGTAGCTATTTTGTTGATGTGTTCAACGCAGGAATAGAACCTGTACCATGGAAAGCTGAAGCTGATCAACCATGGGTTGAACTTTCGGAAAAATCAGGGCAAACATTCACTCAAAAAAGAATTTGGGTTGCTGTCGATTGGAGCCTAATTGTTACCAACGATACAGTTCAGTCCACTATCAATCTTGAACTGGATGGCCAAAATTATCCGATCCATATCAAAGCAATTAAACCCGATTGGTCCGTATCCAATAAAAATTGGTTTGTCGAAGATAATGGTGTGGTTTCTATTGAAGCCGAACATTTTATGCAAGCCAATCAAAAAGCCAATATTGGTTGGAAACTGATTCAGGGGTTAGGAAGAACGGGGGATGCCATGGGGACTTTTCCGGTGACTGCACCACCATTCGACACTAATGATTTAAGCGAGGCTCCCTTGCTGAATTATGATTTTTATACAGAATCAAAGGGCAATGCCATCCTTTATTTCTATTGCTTACCTAGCCAGCCAATAAATGCCGATTATCAACTCAGATTTGCTGTCAGTATAGATGAAGAAAAACCGGTTATAGTTAATGCAACCTTGAAAAAAGCAATGAATGAGAAAAATTATGAGTGGCAAACCAACGTGCTCCGAGCGGTGACGATTCCTGAATGTCAGGTGAATATTTCCAAGACTGGGGAGCACAGCCTAAAAATTACAATGATTGATCCAGGTGTTATCATCGACAAAATCGTAATGGATTTAGGAGGAATGAAACCTTCCTTGTTCGGCGCTAAAGAAACATTAATAGAATGATAATTTTAAAAATATAGACATGGGTACAAGCAAACTCTTTGTTGCCTTTTTACTGTTATCACCTTCATTTCCAGAATATTTACAGAAAAAAGAGTTTGCTGGTTACCTATGTACTATAAATGAAAAGAGTTATTATAACTTATTATAATGTGAAAAATGGCATTTGATCTGGCAGACAACTAAAATAAGGTTGAATGTATCGGACATAAAACAATAAATGATTGTATTCTAATTTTCACATCTATTGAAAACCGATTTTAAAACATAATTGGGTTCACTCCAATAAACTGTTTATTCTTATTACTGCGAAAAAGGGGGCATATTATTAAATAATAGTGAGCCTTAAGTGCTTATACCTAAAAATTTATATCTAAATTTCGTAGGAAAGTTTTTTTACTAAGCGTTTAGATAACGATAAATCAATAAGGAATCTGATTGAACCATATCGTCAGCTAATAGTGATTGAGGATTACAATTGATTTGAAATTATATGAATGTGGAATAGAAAATTACTTGCAAAATTTAGATTTTAAATAAATTTTCCAAAAAAAATATTGTTTACAATAGATCTTCTGATCATAAAAACCAATAAACAATGAAAAAAATCATGACGGTTCTTTGCTCCTTTTTAATTTTTACCGCTTCCTGTAAAAATGAAGACACAGGAATTGATAAAACAGTAGTCACGTCTTTTGATGTAAACAAATACCTCGGGACTTGGTATGAAATAGCCCGTTTTAATCATAAATTTGAAAAAGGGCTAGTTGGTGTAACAGCCACATATTCCTTTCGTAAGGATGGAAAAATAAAAGTAAAAAATTCCGGATTTAAAGGAAGTCTTGACGGGGAAAAATCAAATGCAATAGGAAAAGCCAAAATTACAAATTCTGATGTCCCATCTAAATTAAAAGTCTCTTTTTTCCTATTTTTTTACGGGGACTATTTCGTACTGGAATTAGACAAAAATTACAAGTGGGCAGTTGTAGGAAGCAGTTCCGACAAATATCTGTGGGTGCTTTCCCGTACACCTCAAATGGAAGAATCTCTCTATGACAATATTCTCCTAAAAATTAGGGAAAGGGGATACGACACAAAAAAACTCATAAGAATAAAACAAAAAAAAGACTGATCTGATATACTAGAGAATATGTTAAAAATAGAGGATCCTCTTTAAACGATTTTTCTGTTCTTTTTAAAAACCTATAAAAAATCAGCGCTTTAATCTTAAAAAAATAAATTATAATTTCAAGTTCCCTATTTGATGAACCACTGGCAATGAAGTAAATAAAACATAAAAAAATTTACATCTTAACCTAAAAGAATATATTTGAATTTGTTACAAAGCAAACATAATACACAATAGTAGAAAGTTTTGGAAAAAAATAGGTGAAATTCAAAAATACAATTAAGATATAGAAGAGTCTATGACGATTAAAATTAAGAAGGGCTTAAAATTAGTTGTATGCGTAATAGACACTTTACTGTAGATTTTAAGTAGTATATAACGTATGCTCTAAAATATCTCTGCTTAAATATTTTAAAAAGAATATATTATCTTTAAAAATATTTTCTTTATGTCAGAAGTCTCCTGTTTTGGGAGAGATAAACTCTAAAAAAGACAAACAAGATGAAGAAAAACATGATAGGCATTGACATAGGCGGAACAAAGTATGTAGTCAGCTTTAGAATCAGCGTAAATTACGAACTTCAAATTATCGACAAACAGAGGTTTGTTAAAAACATTTTTGATCTGTCTTCTACCTATCTGGACAGAGGACTTGCCCTGATCATAGATATAATTAATCCCGAAATGATTGTTATCGGAAGTATTTATGCCCAAAATGAAAATTAATCAGACCGGTAATGTTAAAATCCATTAAAAAAAAAGCACTACCGCTTGCCAAAAATGTATGTACTATTAAACCTGAGGAATTAGGTGAACAAATTGGAGACTATGCAGCCCTTTCTGTAGCGGCAAACATAATTTAATTTATAAAAAAATGCAAGAAGAAATAATAAAAAACAGCCTGAAAGAAGCAAGAGAATGCCTGGAAAAATTTATTAATGACAAAAATTCTGTTTTATATATTGCCCGCGCAGCATCAATTTGTTCAGAAGCAATAAAAAAAGGAAATAAAATTATTAGTTGCGGCAACGGAGGCTCATTGTGTGATGCCACCCATTTTGCTGAAGAACTAACAGGAAAATACAGGGATAGTCGTCGTCCTCTACCCGCTATTTCTATTAATGATCCTGCATATATGACATGTGTAGGGAACGATTTTTCTTTTACAGATATTTTTTCACGCTATGTGGAAGGAGTCGGACAAAAAGGAGATGTACTCTTGGCTATAAGCACCAGCGGACAGTCTGAAAATATTATTAATGCTACTGATGCAGCTCACTCAAAAGGAATGAAAGTTATAGCTCTTACTGTAGAAGGGAAAAGTAAATTGTCAGATAAAGCAGATGTATGTGTATATTCCCCCATGGCACCACATTCCGACAGAATTCAAGAAATTCATATCAAAATAATACATATTCTTATTCAGGCAATTGAAGCAGAAATAAATTTTAAGTAAGATACTTACAATCAATAAATAAACAAAAAAATATTTAAATGAGTAAAAAAAATGTTTCCACGCTGAAAATTCTTTCAGTAATGTTCGGATTCTTTATAATGGGTTTTGTGGATATTATTGGAATTTCTACAAATTATGTGAAAAGTGATTTCCCGGAACTTAATGATGCCATGGCTAATCTGATTCCACTATCCTGTTTCCTTTGGTTCTTTATTCTTTCCATACCAACCGGAATGTTAATGAACAAAATAGGACGAAAAAACACAGTTGTTCTAAGTTTTGCTCTGACAGTAATAGCCATGCTTCTACCTCTTATGGATTATAGTTTTACATCTATATTAATTGCCTTCGCATTTATCGGTATTGGTAATACACTTTTACAAGTAGCTCTAAATCCACTGGTAACCAATGTTGTATCAGGAGACAAACTAACCAGCACACTGACACTTGGACAATTTGTTAAGGCAATTTGCTCTTTTCTAAGTCCTATAATCGCAGCATGGGTTGTAGGAAGTTTTCTTGGATGGAAAATGATTTTCCCAATTTATGCACTGGTTTCTTTAATTGCAATGATTTGGCTATGGGTCACTCCTATTGAAAAAGAAAAGACAAACAAAAATGTATCAATAAAAAGAACTCTGAGCTTATTAAAAGATAAATATATCTTAGCCTTTTTTATTGGAATCTTAATTATAGTAGGAGTTGACGTAAGTATTAATGTAACGTTCCCTAAGTTATTGATGGAAAGATGCAATCTTAATGTTAGTAACGCTGTTATGGGAAACAGTGTCTATTTCTTCTCCCGTATAGTCGGAACATTTCTTGGTGGTTTACTCCTTTTGAAATTTTCAGAAATTAAATTCTTTAAATTAAGCGTATTTTTATCAATGATTGGATTAATCGGAATGTTCCTATTCTCTAATTTATGGATAATTATGGTCTTTGTATCTATGTTTGGTTTGGGATACGCAAACCTCTTTGCCATTATTTTCTCAGTTGCATTAAAACGTATTCCTGAAAAAGCCAACGAAGTTTCAGCTCTGTTAATTGTAGGTGTTGGTGGTGGTGCTGTTTTACCTCCAATACTTGGTATATTCACTGATATATTCAAAACACAGATATCTGCTATTATAATTATATCTATAATATGGTTATATATGATATGGTTAATTGGTAGTATCAAAAAATGTTCTGCATTAAATGCAGAATCAGAAAAATAAAAAACAGGTAACGGAAGGATATTTTCTGCAGGACTTTATTTATATTAAGATATTATTCCTTATATTAATAAAGTATATCTATAAAAAGAGAGATACTCATAAGTAATAATATCTTAATTTATTTATATAAATATTTAAAAATTAAAGTCATGAGTAAAACATCAAATGTAATTTTAGGCTTTTTATCTGGTGCAGCTATAGGACTGGTAGCTGGTATTTTAACGGCTCCTGACAAAGGAGAAAATACAAGGGCTAAAATAAAAGATAAAGTAAATAATCTTGCCGACGACTTTTCAGATAATGTAGAAGACAAAATTAATCAGCTCGAAGAACAGATTAATCAACTAAAAAAAGAGGCTCAGGGAAAAATTAATGATATAAAAGGGACAACCGACAAAAATAAAGAAAAGGTATAATGTTCTACTCTGCCATTAAACATTTTATCCGTTCATACATGAAAGAAAATATTACAGACAGTTTTCAAAAGCTGAAAGACACAGCAACAGATTATGCAAAATTGCAGTTACAATTATTTAAATTATGTGTCATTCAGAAAATTAATGAAATTTCTGTTCTTATAATAAGTTCGTTTGTATTTATACTTATTGGATTTATTTTTCTTTTGTTTATATCCGCTGCATTTGTAGTATGGTACGGAACAACAGTTGGAAATTATCTGACAGCATTACTGATAATTATCGGTTTCATTATCCTGTTATTCCTTATTTTTTACTTTAAAGGAAGGAAATGGCTATCTTCAGGAATTATGAAAAATCTTTCGTCCATAATTTCGGAAGAAGAAGAAAATCTTTTAATAAAAAACAAAAAACATAATAAAAAAGACAAATAAAAACATCAACAAATATTAGTTAAGAGATGATAACGAACTATAACAAAAAAGCGTAATGTATAATACATTACGCTTTTTATATTTTATAGAGAAATAATGTTAATATATTTTCGGAATCTTCCATGGATCACGATAATTAGCATTTATTAACTTATTTGAATGCTCATTACGAAACTTTCTTGGGGAATTTAGGTTAGACCTAAAATCCCCGAGGAATTATCTATTACATTTTAAAAGTTTTTTTAAGAAATAGTAAAGTTAATTTCACCAATCTTCATAATTAATAAACAACACTTTGGTCACGGTTTAAAATTGTGTATTTTTGCTTTGTTTTAAATATCCGGTTAAGTTTGATTTTTCGTTTTTTTTGAAAAACAGAAAAATCGGAACTAAAAAAATAATATCGGATTCATATTCCGGATAAAAGTAAATTTTGAAAGCATGAATATATCTTACAAATGGTTAAAGGATTATCTTGATACCGATCTAAGTCCTGAAAAATTAAGTGAAATTCTCACATATATAGGACTCGAAGTAGATGGAATAGAAGAAGTAGAAAGCATAAAAGGAGGATTAAAGGGTCTAGTAGTCGGAGAAGTGTTAACCTGCATTAAACATCCGGATTCAGACCATTTAAACAAAACTACGGTAAAGATAGACGAGAATACAGTTCTACCTATTGTCTGTGGTGCGCCAAATGTAGCTGCAGGACAAAAAGTAATAGTAGCAACTGTAGGAACTACCCTCTATGACGGAGACAAAGAATTTAAAATAAAAAAATCCAAAATAAGAGGAGAAGTATCAGAAGGGATGCTTTGCGCAGAAGATGAAATAGGTGTAGGATCTGACCACGCTGGGATAATTGTACTTCCTGAAAATATTACTGTTGGTACTCCTGCCAGTAAATATTATTCTGTAGAATCTGATTATTGTATCGAAGTTGACTTAACCCCAAATAGAATTGACGGTGCTTCACACATTGGAGCCGCCCGTGATGTAGCAGCATATTTAAACAAAGACAAAGATTTTTCATATAAAAGACCTTCTGTTGATAATTTTAAAATTGATAATAATTCTAGGAAAATTTCAGTTGAACTGGAGACTCCTGGTACATGCATAAGATACAGCGGAATTACAATTAGTGGGATTGAAATAAAGGAATCACCTGAATGGATGAAAACCAGACTAAAAGCCGTTGGCATTCGTCCTATTAACAATGTGGTGGATATCACTAATTATGTAATGTATGGAACAGGGCAACCTATGCACTCTTTTAATGCTGATGCCATAACAGGAGAAAAAATTATTGTAAAAACACTTCCTGAGGGAACTCCTTTCAAAACACTTGACGGATTAGATCGTAAACT
>Ga0172378_10006309_pt1 | contig 11083 bp, 9 predicted proteins | sample GrowelOW332metaG_FD_119755 | JGI IMG/M metagenome (GOLD analysis project Ga0172378, IMG submission 119755) | Groundwater microbial communities from an aquifer near a municipal landfill in Southern Ontario, Canada - Pumphouse #3_1 metaG | ecosystem: Environmental > Aquatic > Deep subsurface >... | reverse complement strand
GAGGAGGATATAAGCGTCGGATTGGCGGAAGAGCCGTCATCGACAAAAACCCTGCATGAGGTATAGATATCTCCTCCCATGCGGAACTTCAAAGGCTTTGAATTATCCAGACCTTTCAGCGTCCATCGATAGGTACCGAAAGACTTCTTCGGGTATCCGGCTTGGGAGAATCCGGAGCCGTAGTCCACAACGGTTGTAGGCTCGTCCATGCAGTCTTCGCTAACCGCCCATTTGTCGTAATAGAAAGTAGCATCGCCGTTAAGGTTGATAAGCTGGCCTTCCTTCTGGGAATCATAGCCGGTGAAATCCATCACGCTCTGGACGTTTTCCGGATAATGGTACATCCGGGAGTAGTTTTCCGAAATGCCAAAAAGGCAGAAAGCAAAGCAGCCGATTCCTATGGTCAGCAAAAAGACAACGATGATTGCAATGCCCAATCTTTTCTTTTTTCTTTTAGGATAGTTGTCTTCAATTTCGTCTTCCATCTAATCAGCGGGCTTTCTTCAATTTCTCTTCCAGCAAGTCCATGATAGTAGCTTCGTACTCGACAGACCAGTCATAGCCCGGCAAATAGGAAACAATGCTGACAACCTTGCTATTGCCGGAAAGCACATCAAAATAGTCGCAGCTGACTCCTTCTTTGTTGAGCCGGTATCTTCCCCGGTCGAAGAAGACAAGACAATCAAGCCTGTTCTCATTCAGCGTTCTCCTAAGTTTCCAGATGGAATCCCGATAGGAGATCCGCGCTAATTCCGGGTCCTTGTCCGGCCATAAGGCAGAGATGGTTTCTTCCATAGTGGCATAGGAACCATTCTCAGTGACGGCAAAGGCAAGCATTTCCTTGCTCTTCTTATTGCGGAAATCAATGGGGTTTCCATTGATGAATACATCAAAACCGTTGAATGTCTTTATCCGGATATCCCGTTTCTTCCCGGAATCCGTCTTTTCGATAAGAATATCCAATTGACGGGAAAGAAGTTCCTTGTCGTAAGGCTTGTAGCAGTAACCGGCAAAATTCTTTCCGATGCTTTCGGCTGTTGCCTGTTCGTCGAAGGTATAGGCAGTGATAAAGAAGACTTTCAGCTTCGGGCTTATCTCAATCATCTTCTTGGCCAGGTCGATGCCGTTCATGGTCGGCATCTTGATGTCGAGGAAGGCAGCATCTGCAGGGTGATCCCGGAGAGAGTTGATGGCACCGTATGGGTCATCCAAAAACATCCGGGCAGCAACATCCTGCCTATTGACCAAGTAGAGCAGAAGGGTATTTAGCGCGGTTATCTCGTCATCTACCACTATGATTTTCAATAAGAAAAGTATAATTCCTTTTAAGCTAATATACCGCTAAAAATATTATAATGGCTAATCACCGAAAAAGAGGGAAAATTTGTTTCACTATCGTTTTCCTTTGCTTTTGATGGAAAGCCAACAAAAAATGCCCTTTTTTGCTTTTCCGAGAAAAAAGCATGCGCTTTTATCGGCTGAAGTTTTTTTCTTCCGAAAACCTTTTTTCGCTTCATTTCCAAAGTCATCCGTAAAAAAGCAGTTCCGAAAAGGCCATCCCCTTGCTTCGGGAAGCCTTCTTCCGAAGAGGGAAAACGGAAAGGCTCTTCTTTCTTTGTTTATAAAGATTTAATAAAGAAATTTCCTGCACCAAGTATAATCAAAGCGGAGATAATTCGATGACCATTAAAAAAAGGCTCTCCCAATCCAACCTGTTCATGATCCTCATTCCGGTTTTGGTTTCCCTTTTCGTCGGTCTTATTTGCTTAGGGACCGGATATCTTGTAGTTACCAGGAATTCCAGTGTAGGCTTCGACCGGGAAAACTTCATCACCAGCAAGCAGGTCATTGTGGAAGCCGTAAATGAGGAACTGGAGAAAGACAACCTCGACGGACTGGATTCCGCTTTGTCTTTTCTAGACAAGGATCAGTTACGCGTAGAAATAGCTGATAAGGACAGCATCGTATATGAATACGGAACGGCTAGTGATTCGGATTCCTATCTTCTCGGGTTGACAACCGGGGACAGCCTCTTCGTCTCCAACGAAACCAGGCAGCTATATACGTATACCTATAACAGCGCTTATAAGGTCCATATCTTCTGTTCCGTGGCCCCCGTATCCAATCATTTCCTGAAGATGGTCATTGTCCTGATTTTCCTTGTGCTTCTGATAACAGTAGTCCTAAGCGTCTTCTTCACGGACCGCTTCCTGATGAAGTTTGTCTTCCGGCAGATCAACAGGCCTCTGGACGAACTACAGAAAGGGGTCAGGGAAATCTCGAACGGAAACCTGGATTATGAAATTCCCTATACGGAAGACAATGAATTCAAGCCTATCATCGAGGAATTCAACTCCATGCGGCAGGAGCTCAAGGATTCTATCGGAAGGCTGAAGGAGAAAGATGCCGACAGGGATCTTCTGATTGCCGGGGTCTCCCACGATATCAAAAGCCCTCTTACATCCATCCGCGGCTATACGGAAGCACTCCTTGACGGAATAACACCGAATCCCCTTATCACAAAGAAGTACGAAAAAATAATCCTGGCCAAATGCCTGGAAATTGATAAGCTTGTTTCCCAAATGATTTCCTATACAAAGGAAAGCTCTCCTATAGACAGGAAGGATCAGATTCTTCTTCTGCCTTTTGTAGAAGACTACTTGCATCAGAACCAAGCGGAGTTCCAGAAAGCAGGCTTCCAGGTGGTGTTCTCCGTCAAAGAGGATTTCTTGGTTCCCTTTACCAGCGAGGAAATGGATAGGATCTTCTCCAACATCACCTCGAACTCCATCAAATACAAAAAGGGAGATAAAGGAACCCTATCCATTACCTCCGAAGAAAGAAACGGCGTTTCTCTTCTGACTTTCTCGGATGACGGAAAGGGAGTGGAGGAGAAAGATATCGGAAAGATCTTCGATCCTTTCTACCGAAGCGATGAAGCAAGGAGCCATCCGGAAAACGGAAGCGGTCTCGGTCTTGCTATCATCAAGAGAATCGTTCTTAATGCACAAGGAGAAATAAGGGCAGAAAGAAACAGCAGGAACGGATTAGATATAATAATATCCTGGAAAAAGGAGAACAAGAATGGCAGCGATTCTGATTGTGGAAGATGATGCCGATATCGCCTTCCTGGAAAAAGAGTATCTTGCTCTCTCCGGTTTTACGGTGGAGATAGAAGGAGACGGGAAAAAAGGCCTGGAAAAGATCCTGAAGAACAAATATGACTTGGTTCTTCTCGATGTCATGCTCCCGAGCATGAACGGATTCGAAATATGCAGGAGGATCCGAAACGTCGTGGATATCCCTGTCCTTATGGTAACTGCCCGGGTGACGGATCTGGATAAGATCCAGGGGCTTAGCCTTGGAGCAGACGACTATATCGAGAAGCCTTTCTCCCCTTCCGTACTGGTAGCCAAGGTCAAAGCGAGGCTTTCCCAGTACAAGAGGCTGAAGAAAGACGGAGAAGAGGAAGAAGAAGTAGTCCTTGGGGATATCCGGATCAATTCCAGGACCCACACGGTCTATAAGGGAAGCGAAGAAGTTTCCCTGAAGAACAAGGAATTCGAACTTCTGGTATTCCTGGCCAGGCATACTCCCAATGTCTATTCTAAAGACGACCTCTATGAAAAGATCTGGGGGATGGAAGCCTTAGGGGATAGTGCAACTGTCACGGTCCACATAAACCGTCTAAGGGAAAAGCTGGAAGACGATCCGTCCAACCCCCGCCATATCCTTACTCTCTGGGGAACTGGATACTGCATGAAATAGATTTTAGGAATTGTTAATACTCTGTTGGCTTTTCCTTAAAAACTTCCGGCTAGTCTATAGCCGGATTTTTTTTGGAGGAACTATGGAAATTAAAAACGCTGCGATCCGTTTAGCCAAAGGGGCGGGAATCGGAGTCGGAATGGTCATCCCCGGCATCAGCGGAGGAACAATAGCCGTTCTTCTAGGTATCTATGAGCCTCTTATCTACGCCATCAACAACCTAAAGAAGGAGTTCCGAAAAAGCATCTGCTACCTTCTCCCTATTCTTTTGGGGATGATTGCAGGCTTTGCTGCCATGTACTATCCTTTGAAGCTGGCCCTCCAGTATTATCCTTTCCAGACCATCTGCCTGTTTGCCGGACTGATGATCGGTACCTGTCCGAAGCTGATTCAGAAAAGCCTGCAGGGATCGTTCCAGAAAATCGATATACTATCTCTCCTCATCCCCTCTCTTTTTGTCATCGGAATCTGTTTTATTCCGAATCTTTCGAATGTCGATCTAGGTTCGGGGATGACTTTCTGGTCCTACATGATCCTGCTTCTCGTCGGAATCCTGGCCTCGGTGGCTTTGGTGGTTCCGGGAGTCAGCGGCTCTATGCTCCTGCTGCTTCTTGGCTACTACCAGCCGCTCCTAGGAATGATTTCCGGCCTGAGGACGGATTTCCTCCATTCCTTTTTGGTATTGCTGGCATTCGCTATCGGCCTTCTTATTGGCTTCTTCAGTATTGCCAGGCTTATGAAGGTAATCCTTAGCCGGTTCCCGAGGACAGCCGACTGGGCAATCGTCAGCTTCGTTCTTTCTTCCGTGGTCGCTATCTTCCTCATCTTCGATTATTCCGGCATCGCAATCAATGCCGCCTGGATTCTCTCCTCCATCGGGCTTCTCCTTGCCGGCTTGCTTCTTTCTTTCTTCCTGACTTGGTTCATTTCCAAGAAAGCCAAGGAAGGGAACGTATGAACTCCTTCTTTTCTCCCCTGGATGAATCCGTTGCAGAGGGAGCCCACTCCCTGTTGGCAAGCTGCGGTTCCTTCTTCACTCCTTTTCTACAGGGAGTAACCATCCTAGGAAACTACGGTCTTATCTTCATCGGGGCGATAATCATTCTTTGCTTCTTCAGGAAGACACGGAAAGCAGCATTCCTGGCAACTCTCGCCTTGTCTCTCGGCATCCTCTTCTCCAACATAATCCTTAAGAACTGCATTGCCCGGAACCGTCCCTTCTATGACGAATCCTCCCTGTACTATTCCTATTGGGCAGATGCAGGATCCCTTCCGGAGAGCGGTTATTCCTTCCCTTCCGGGCATACGACTGCCGCCATGGCCTTTGCTATGGCGATGTTCCTCTCCTTTTCCAAGAAGACTTCCTGGGTCTTCTTCTTGATTCCCTTGCTGATGGGATATAGCCGTATCTATTTCATGGTGCACTACTGCTCTGATGTCCTTGCCGGCATAGCAGTCGGAGGAATTGCCGGTGCTTTAGGCTACCTGGTTCTTATCCCCATGCAAAAGATTCCTGCGGTGAAGAAGATACTGGAATAATTGGCTATCCATAGAAGAAGCTACGGGAAGCAGGACATCAGGAAGAAAGCGTCAGTTCATTCTTTCCCCGGTCTTGATGAAACGGATCAGTTCTTCGATAGAAGCGAAATCGTCGTAGTCTCCGTCTACTCCCTTACGGTGACAGGCAACTCCGTTCTTCTCGTTCCTCTCCAGGCAGTCCAGAAGCTCTTCTTCTCCGTATCTCTGGATAAAGAGGTTGAAAGCACGGGCTTGATCTTCTGAAGAAGCCCTTTCCGGCAGTCATCCTTCTGGCAGAGGTAGCAGTGGCTTAAGGAAGAAACCTTGGAACAGGCATAGCTTTGGCACCACTTGGTTCCCGGGCATTGCCTGCTGTTGCACCCTTTGCAGGTGCTGTTCTCGCTGCATAAGGCACAGGCTAGTCCGCATCTTCCGATTCCGAGTTCTCTTTTCATAGGAACTTCTTTTTCTTCATTCTACCATGAGAACAGAAAAAACCGGCAAAGCTTTTCCCTTGCCGGTTTAAAGACTTACTCTCTTCCCTTGACGGCTAGCTTCACAGCTTCGTATCCGCCGTTATAGACTCCGTCTTTCTTCAGCTTTACGATCTGGCGGTTCAGATGGATCAGAAGCTCCGGATCCTGGATGAGTTTGTCCAGCATATTCCTCATCTTCTCCTCCGTATCGCATTCGAAGGTGGAATCGCCGTATTCGCTTGCATGGACAGCTCCGTATGCTTCATGTCCTCCGATATGCTTCATCATGACCTTGACGACAGGATAGTAAGCTAGTTCGCTCGGTTTTGTGATCAGCAGTTCGACATGCCGCATCAGAAGGTTCGTAGAGTAGACGGCCTCGAAGATGTTCTTGTTGCAGACAAGGTAGATGCCGCTCAACGTCTCCTTTTCCATGGCCCCGGTGAACCCGACCAGTTTCTCGTACTCGTCGAAGAACTTCGTGCAATCCCTATCAAACCCAGGCAGTTTCTTCTTCAGGTATTCGTACATCCCGAGGTGGTCTCCGAAGTTCAGGAACAGGGAGACCTTCTTCTCCTTCACCAAGGGGAGAAGGTCCTTCAGCATGGAGAGGAACTGTTTCTGTCCGGCCCCTGCCCCGCCGACCGTGATCAGGATCCGGATCGGTTCTTTATCCTGGATCCTCCGGATCCTATTCTCCACGTCTTTCTCGATGTTCTGTACCAGCTCGTCATCGACATAATGCCCGACCTCATGGAGGTCTTCTTCCTTCATTCCGGAAAGCGGAGTCTTAGCCATCCCGTTCAGCATCTTGTATCCGAGGTAGGCAAACGGAGTCTGGACGGTATGGATTGCCCCTTCGGAGAGGTGCAATGCCATAGGCCAGTTGTCCGGGATGGCATTTACGACATGGGTAAGACCGGCGTGGATTGCACCTTGGCTGGGCCAGGCATGGGTAGCAATAAACGGGATATCCTTCGGCAGGTCATGGTAGAGAGGAGCGAAGAGCTCCGCATTCTTCTGGTCGACGGAATTATAGGTCAGCATCCGGAAGCCTTCCGAATTCATCGGTTCCCAGACGAAGCGGTTGAAGAGATGGGATTTCTGGGAGATCTTGCTTCCCAGGGAGTAGAGATCGTTCTGTCCCCGGATCACTTTGGAACCGGTAGCATCGAAGCTTGCGATATCCATCCAGTACGGTTCATATCCCAAAGCCTTGGCACAGCTAGCCATTGCAATGGAGATCCGGTAATGGCCGAATCCCATCCGGATGTTGCCGATCACTACGGCGTTCTTCGGGAATACCATCGGGGAAGAGGAGAAAACAAGGTTCTGGACATCCATGCTTCTCAGGGATTCGACTTTCTCGGCCTTAAGATGATAGATTTTCTTTGTATCATCTCCGTATTTACTAAGAAAGTTTTTCTTGGACTTGTTCCCTTTCTTTATCGTCTTTCTGTCTATTTGGTTGCCGAAGATTACACTTGATTTATCTTCCATACCTATTCCTTCTTCTTTTCCGGGGAAGCTTTTAGCTTCTGGTAATCGGAAATGGTCTTCATGACCCTCTTCTCATTGTAGAAAGCAAGGATGACAGCTCCCAGGATGACAAATGCGACAGCGATGATCAGAGCAATCCTATAGCCGGAACCATCGGAGACGGTTTCCCCTTTGTCATTCGTAGTCTGTCCGACAAGGGCAATCGAGGAGAAAATAAGAAGGGCAACGGACTGGCCGATCTTGAAAGCAAATGTTCTGGCGGCATAGAACATCCCTTCCCTTTTTTCTCCCGTCTTGTTGGTGTCCTCTTCGGCGATATCCGCGACCATGGACTGAGGAAGGATGCCAAGGATTGCCATCGGAACGGCAGCAAAGACCGCAATCAGGATGCCGTGAGCAATCGGAGGGATAGGAAGGATTCCGGAAAGGGCAGAGAAAGCGAAGGCGAAGGCAAACATGACGAAACCGGCAATTACCATATTCTTCTTTCCGTATTTCTGGGCAAGCCTTCCTACAAACGGATAGCAGCAGACAGAAATGGCCGTCATGATGATAGTAAGGTAGGTAGTCCAGTTCTCTCCGAGCTTGAGCAGGGAGACGACGAAGAAGGATAAGCCTGTCTGGAAGATGGTCAATCCGACCCAGTAGGCGACATCGGACAGGACGAAATGGATGAAGTCCTTGTTTCTGTAAGTGGAATTCAGGGATTTGAAGACATTCGCCTTCTGCTTTTCCTTCGGTATATCGACATAGTCCTTCTCCCTGATCCCGACAACCGGAACCAGCATGCAGACTAAGGCGATGAAGGCAAGAATCCCGAATACCAGGTGGATGGCATCCATACGGGCCATTCCGGCCTTGATCAGAAATCCCCAGAGGAAAGGAGCTGCATAGGCAAAGACCGTACCGACGATATAAGTCAGGGAGATGGCGGTAGAGATATAAAGACGGTTCTCCTGGGTCTTCCCGAGCTCTGTTATCAAAGCGTTGTACGGAGTGCAGTAGCAGGTAAGGGCCAGATAGAAGAGGAAGAGCATAACTGCAAGATAAACGATGTTCCCGGCCGAGACAGTGTTGCTAGGGAGGATGAACATGAAGCAGGTGATAAGAGCAAGGGGCAAGACGGACAAGGCCATAAACGGAATTCTTCTTCCGTATTTGCTCCTGAGGTTATCGGAAAAGGAAGCAATCAGAGGGTCCGTGATGGCATCGAAGATTCTTCCGACGAAGGTGATAAGCCCGATGACCGTAAAGACCCAGAAGACATATCCCTGGGGGATATAGATTGCCTGGCCTTCCGCAATCGTTTCCTGGGCAGGGGCGAAGAAATAGACGAGCCAGCTGGCGATGATGCCGGCACAGATCTGCCATCCCATCTGCCCGAAGGCAAAACACCACATCGTCTTCTTCGTTACGGGGCGGTTTCCGGGGGGAAAGTCTCTTGCTTGTACTTTCATCTTTCTGACCTCTCTTTGCCAAGGCTGGCAAATCTTTCTGTTTCTTCCCGGCTATAAAGGCTCAGATCATCCGAAGTGAAGAAGACGCTGCCGTATTGAGAGTCGACCCGGAACATCTCTTCCTTGACCTTGTCTTTCAGTTTCGTCCCCTTCTGGAGGAAGACATCGGGATCGTTTAGGAAGAAACGCCGGTCAAGCTGTCTCCGGTAATACGTATTCTTCAAAGTGATTCTGGTAGAGATTCTTTCCCTGTGGGCAAGCTTCATATAGAAGGCGTCGTCATAGGTAAGGGAGACATCGGGTCCTATCCGGCAGTAGTCGGTAAGGAAGAAGCTAGGAGCCAAAGGTACCCCGCAGCTTAGGATCAGGGAGTCGGAAAGTTCTTTTCTCAGGAACTCCATCGCTTCGCACATCCTCTGTCCGCGGGATTTGGTCTTGTTCTCCCCAAGCGTAACGGCATAGAGGAAATCCAGTTTGAAGAGGGAGAAGCCTTCTTTTCTAAGGGCCTGGAGAACAAAGCGGATATGTTCCCTGACTTCCTCTTTCTCGAAGTCGAGGACATAGGCTCCGTTCCAGTTTCCGCCATGGTAGAGATACTGCCCTTGGCTGTCTTTCAGGAACCAGTCGGGGTGACTAAGGAAGACCTGGCTGTTCTTGGATGCAACGAAGGGGGCAAGCCATATCCCGGGAATCAGGTCTGCTTCCCTGATCTTCCTGACCAAGGGAGCAAACCCTGACGGAAACTTCTTCTTGTCAGGGACTACCCAGTCTCCGATCTCCGTCTCATATCCGTCATCCAGCTGGAAGACATCGAAGGGAATACTGCTTCTGGATACGGCATCAAGGTCAATCAGGGCTTTCTTCTCGTCGATATCCTGGTAATGCCTGTACCAGGTGGTGAACCCCTTGATCGGCTTGACTGTCTTTAGCTTTTGGTGGAAGCTTGAGGCATAATCATCGAAGACTTCTTTTTCCGTTCCTTCCTCTTGGAATATCTGGAACAGAAGGCAGGTTTCTCCGATTTCCATTCCCTTATTGTCTTTATAGCAGCATAACTTGTTTTCTTTGTCCGTATAGAAGATGGTATATCCTTCCTTTTCGGAAACTGAGCCAAAGAACCTATATCTTTCCTGGTTTCTAAGATATGTATAGGAGAAAGAATAATGAGGGTGGTATTCCAGGAAGTCGTAGTCTCCGTAAGGATGGAAATGATACTTCTTCTCCAGGAACGGAATCCTTCCTAATAAGCCCATCTTCTTCGTCCTGCTCTTTCTCCTCTGTTCCGCCGTATCCGTCCAGGACTGGTAGCCGTTTGCAAAGAAGAGGTCCTCCTTATGGAAGGTATCCGGGAAGAATACACGTGCTTCAAGGATCTTCACCTTTGTCTTTGGAAGAAGGAAAAGGGAAAAGAAATTTTCCTTCTCTTCGGTCTTTACGCTAAGGTACGGGGAATCGTTCGTAAAGATTTCTTCCCCGACCTTATAGGAAATCCTATAAGTTATCATTTTTCCTCCTGAAGCAGTCAATCAGCACCTGCAGCAATGTCCTGACCTGCTTGCTGGCATCTACGGATACATCCGAGGCAAGGATTGCATTTTCCCCGATCAGCTTCTGGCATAATCCGATGACGGCTTTGGAGAAGCTGAAGTAGACGACCGGGAAATCCAGGTCTTCCCTTACCGTCTTATCCTCGATTCCTCTCTTTACGCAGGCCAGGAAGATATCCTTGATCATCAGAATCGTCTTTTCATAAGGGACCAGCTCCGTGGCCTTGATTCTCTTGGCAAGGCAGAAATTATCAAACTGCCTTAAGAAGACAAAGAAATTCGGTTCTTCTAGATATACGGTAAAGAAATGATTCATCAGAGCCGTGATGGAATCGATTCCGCTTTTCTTCTCATTTATGTTCTGATCATCAATCTCCTGGAATTCCTGCACCTTCTTTTCCCAGATAGCAATCCCGGAAGCAATCACGATGGTCTTCTTGACGCTGAAGTAACGGTAAAGAGTCGCCACCCCTAAGTCGCAGGCAGAAGCGATATCGGTCATCCTTACGGCATCGATTCCTTTGGCAAGGAATTCCTGTGTCGCCACTTCGACAAAGGTGTTGGCTTTGGCGGCCTTTTTTTCTTTGCTGACTTTTTTATTCATGTTCTTTTATTTTTGATAGGCTATCTATCATTTACAAAATAATAGCATGTAGTAAGGGCTTACACAACTATTATTTTTTTGCTTTTTTGCTTGTTTCTTAAATAATAAAAACTCTAGAGTGCACGTGAGGGATGAATCTCTTTCCGAAGAGTTATAATAATCAGGCTGCCTTTGGCAGCTTTTCAAAGCCCTTTGGGGGAAGCGAGCCTTTTG
>Ga0172378_10006308_pt1 | contig 11083 bp, 4 predicted proteins | sample GrowelOW332metaG_FD_119755 | JGI IMG/M metagenome (GOLD analysis project Ga0172378, IMG submission 119755) | Groundwater microbial communities from an aquifer near a municipal landfill in Southern Ontario, Canada - Pumphouse #3_1 metaG | ecosystem: Environmental > Aquatic > Deep subsurface >... | reverse complement strand
ATGAATGCAAAGTATAACTTAGGATGGAGTAATACTTTCTCTTATAAAGGAGCCCAACTCTATTTCCTTATTGATGGAAAGATAGGTGGAAAGATTGTTTCCTTTACAGAAGCCTATATGGATAGAGCCGGTGTTTCTCAACGCGTAGCCAATGCACGCAACAATGCAACAGCCAACAACCTCACTTGGACCTCTCCTCAAGGCGATATCTATCCAGCACTTTATATGCCCGATGGACAATTAGCACCAGTAGAGGAGTATTACAAATCGATAGGTGGTGATATTAATGCTTCTCAGTATGTATACGATGCCACTAATTTTAGACTCCGTGAACTCTCTTTGGGATATACTCTTTATGACCTATTTGGTAAGAGTAAAAATCTATCGCTTTCATTTGTTGCACGTAATCTATTTTTCTTGTACAAAGATGCACCTCTTGATCCAGAGACTTCTATTTCTACTCAGAACGGTTTGGGTAATATTGACATCTTTAGTCTTCCCACCACAAGAAGCTATGGGTTCAGTGTTTCCATGTCGTTTTAGATCCTTAGTTGAATAAAAAATACAGTATAATTATGAATAAAAAATATTTGCTACAGCTTATATGTATTGCTACTAGCTTGTTTTGTTTCTCCTCTTGTATCAAAGATGATATACCTGGTTCAGAAGAAGATGCGTTTCAGAAACCCGCAGATGAAAATGTAATTCCTGCCGATTATAATGCCAATTTATTGGCAGAAATACCTCAAGAGATTTTCATGAATGCATTCACGGAAATGGACGTGAAAATGGGTCTTATTCAAGAAGCGCAACTATCTATTCACGACGTGCATGCTACTCCTCACGCCTATCAAGTACAATTTTCTACGTTGATAGACAATTATGCCGGTTATTTTGTGGCACCTCAAGATTTTTCAGGTCGGTTAGTCTCTACCTCTTATTTGTGTAATCAATTTAGAGATGGTCCTTATGGTTGCTTCTTGAATGTGAAGAACAACGTCACTCCTCTTTTGTACGATTCACGTACTAATGCATTGCCAGAGTTTAGAGCCATGTGTCTAGTTATCTATAGTTTAGCAGCACAAGAGGTAACCGATATTTATGGCAGTATACCTTACAACGATTTTAAACACAATGTAGAGAGTCACCCCTTCACCTATATGAAAGGAATGGCCATTTACGATAGTATTGTAGTCGATTTAGATAAATCCATAGCAGTCTTTGAACATTTCAATATGCGTCCTGATTGGCATAAAACGGCCATTAATACAATTTTGGCTAAGCAGGATAAGTTATTGGATGGTACCATTGAAAGTTGGAAACGATTGGCCAATTCACTTAAACTACGTATGGCCCTTCATATCGTAGAAGTCGATCCTATTAAAGCAAAGAAATGGGCAGAAGAAGCGGTAGCGAGTGGTGTGATAGAAGCAGGTAACCGAGAAGCTTATGTTGACCCAGGAAAAGAATTTAGTGCACAACATCCTCTCTTTTTTATTGCCCGTTTATGGAAAGATACCCGTTTGAATGCCTCTTTTGAGAGTATCATGGAGAGTTTAAATTTACCAACAAAAGAAGTCCTTTTTACAACTAATAAAGGCAAGATATATGACCATGAAGGTCATCTTGCTCTAAACGATGAAGAAGACTTGGAGGACTTTGATAATCCAACTAATCCTCGTATGGTGGGTATTCGTGCAGGTGTTCCAATGAAGCCTCGTAGCGATGATAACACCTATTTAAACTATTCTTATTTGGGTGATAAATTCTCTTCAGAATGCGTCTATCTCTTTAGAATGAGTGAGTGTTATTTCTTGCGTGCAGAAGGTGCTTTGAGAGGCTGGAATATGCAGGGTACAGCTCAAGACTTATACGAGCAAGGTATTTTAAAGGGGTATGTAGCTCCCTCTTACTATTCCAATAGATGGGAACAACGTTATGCTAAACGGTATATGTCACTAACAAAGGCCAACGATTACACCTACGTTGATCCACATAACTCGCGTTGGAATCATGAGAGTGTTACCAAGATTGGTGTTAAGTGGGACGACACAGCGAGCAAAGAAATAAAGTTGGAACAAATCATTACGCAGAAATGGGTCTTTAATTTTCCCAATTCCATTGAATCGTGGACCGAACTACGTCGTACTGGTTTCCCGATGACCTTTCCTATTCTATTTGTAACCGATGGAGATGGATCGTTGAGCGATGGAGATATGATTAGACGTATTCCTTTTGCTGCCGTACAAGATGCAGAGAAAGCGGATGTACTATCTACTGGAATACCTTCACTAGGTGGCCCCAATACGCAAGCTACTCGACTTTTCTGGGACACAGATGCACCCGCTATTTAATAAAGAATTTCGTTAACTTTAAAAACACGTTATTATGAAACAAAGAACATTTTTAGTATTACTTGTACTATTGATGACACAATTTGGATACGCACAGCGTAGCCCTAGTCATCCTTTCGATTTCAAAGAAGGTCCCGGTAACACCGATTTAGCTGCTATCTTCGATTTATGGGAAGCTGGCATACCTTTAGACGGTTCAGATGCTTTTGAAGAGGAATTTTATATCTCAAGGGTTCGTCCTCTAGATCGTTTTTTAGATGAAGAGACACAAATCAATAAGACCTTAGACCCAGCTCGTAAGATGTGTATGTGGCTACCTTGTGCCGATCCTTCGGTGAAATGGCAGGCTTTACCACGTTATTGCTTTGAAGGGGACAATTTTGGTATGTGGTCGTATGTAGACATTCATGGTAACTGGGCTGCTCCTTGGTTTAGAGTATCTGCCGGTTTATTAGATGCAGCGCATAAGAATGGTGTTACGGTAGGTTGTGTTGCCACAGTAGGTTGGGCAGAGAACGCTCGTGAAGGAACCAAATGGGGCAAAGTTTTTCAAAAGATTTTCGAGAAAAACACTGATGGCACCTTTAAAAACACGGTTAAGTTTGTAAAGCTGTTAAAATATTATGGTATAGACCGTGTAGGTCTTAACTCAGAGTTTAGTACCTCTTTCGCATTGATTGATGCGATGCAAGATTTTTTTGCAGCTTGTTACACTGAAGCCGAAAAGATTGGTTGGCATTTTGGTGTAGATTGGTATAATCTAATGGATGATGGTGGAGGCGTGGGCTGTCCTAATTATCTAACAGAAGATGGCTATTCTAGCAATGTTGCCAATTTTGATAAGGATGGTAAAAAGGTAACTGATATGTTTTTCTTGAACTATGGTTCAAGTGATGGTAATATGTCAAGATCGCAAGCTGTTGCCGAAAAACTGGGTCGTAATCCTTACGATGTATATGCAGGTTTCGATATTCAAGGCAGAGGCTTAATAGCTTCTAGCACTTGGGCTGGTTTACAAAAGAACAAAACCTCTATTGGCTTTTGGGGAGCTCATGCACAATCCTTGATTCATCAAGGGTCGAACGATTTAGGTTCATCCGATTATGTAATCCAACAGACCTATGCTAAAAAACAAGAGCTGATATTCTCAGGTGGAAATAGAAATCCAGCCAAGACACCTAGCATTTCTGCTGGAACCGATTTAGGTTTGTTAAGTCTAAAAGAATTCCATGGTATCTCCTCTTTTATTGTAGCTCGTTCTACATTGCAGACCCTTCCTTTTATTACACGTTTCAATTTAGGAAACGGTCTACGTTTTCATAATCAAGGAGCAGTTACTTTCGACCATAAGTATTATAACCTAGGTACACAAGATTTCTTACCAACATGGAGATGGTGGATTACAGATGCTTCTGACGCCGTAACGGGCAAACTCATTGCAGCCGATATGCATTTTGATGATGCATGGTTTGGCGGTACTTCTGTCAAATTCTCAGGAGAAACAGCCTACTCTCGTGTTCGTTTATTTAAAACGAAATTTACTGTTCATCCAGCTGTAAAACTATCTATCACTTATAAACTATTAAGTGGTAATGAATCGAAGGCAAAAGTCTTTATCTCCAAAAAGGGTAGTGCTATGTCTGTTGTAGAGGTAGCTCTTCCAGATGCACCACAAGGAGAATGGAAAACCTTTGAAACCGATTTATCCGCTTTTGGTGTAAATGCAGATGATGTTGTATCTGTGTTAGGTGTTAGTTTTTCAAACACCACATCGGCCTATGAGATGCTTATTGGTGAGTTGTCGTTGATCAATCCTGACCAATCTTTTGCACCTGTTCAACCTACTATTAGAAAAGTTGAGATTTTACGTGGTCGTTACAATGCTGTTGATTTCAAAATATTCTATAAGAGTAAAGAGGAATCTAATGGAGATAAGACCTATAATGACGAAGTAGATACATGGTATTACGAAATCTATATGGAGCAACAAGGTGAACAACCTATTTTATTAACCACCACCCCTTCTTGGGCAGCTTATGTTATTGATGCGCCCTGTACTCCAGAGGAGTTAGGTTCTAGATATGGTGTTAGAGCAGTAGCTCCCGATGGTACAAAATCTGCCATTACTTGGTCTTCTTATATCGATCGTCCAATTAATCCAGTAGAAACGGTTTATATGGATAAACCAGTTATCAAGCCTAACGAATCTTTTAGCATTAAGTTTAACGATGTATTGCATAGTCCTGTAGATTGGGAGATAGTAGACCCATTGAACAATGAAACCGTAGCTACAGCTAGTGGTAAATCGGCCATCACTACTTCTATTGAGAAAGTAGGTTTGTACGATTTAAAGATCACCTCTGGTGGTAAAACAGTTATTACTCGTGGTTTTGTACAAATCACACCTGAATCAACTGGAGCTGTTCCACAAATCAAGACCCTTGAGGCGGATAAAACAACCGCGGCAGTTAATGAAGAGATTACCGTGAAATACACCTGTAAAAAAGGAGAAGGAATGGTTTCTCGTTCGTTGTATATATCCGACCCATATAAATTTAAAGTACCCGGTACCATTCAACAGGGTTATCCTTTTTCGTATGGCTTATGGTTTAAGGCAGAGCAATTCTCGCACGATAAGCAAGGAACCAATTTGATTAGTAAGACCGATTTATCCGATAGTTGGCCACATAATAACTGGGGTGATTTTTGGGTACAAATTCGTCCAGAGTGGCAAGGTAATTCATTACATCCAACCAATGAAGTCTCCTTCAATCTATATGGCTGGACCGCTCACGACCAGCCTAACGAATCGATGATGAGTACCGGTTATAGTGTAACCAAAGGGGTGTGGAATCATTTAGTAGTAACGGCTACAGAGAGTGAACAAGTGATGTATCTTAATGGAAAAGAGGTAGCTAGAGATGTGCATAACTATGGTCGTCGCCACGAAGGTCCTGTTTATATTGGTGGACCTGGTGTTTACAAAGCTGGTTTCCAGGGATGGATAGACGATCTTCAAATTTGGACCAAAGCGTTATCTGCTACTGAAGTTATTGAGTCTATGCAAGGGTATGAAACTGCTCCAGAAGGATTAGCTGGTTATTATACTTTTGAACAAGCAAACAGTGATTTCTCTTTTGATAATAGGGGCACAGAAACGGGCGTTAAGGGCCATCTTGTAGAATCGGTAGATACAGCAGGCGAAACCACAGGTGATGCACACGATGAGGCTAGAGAACCTAACATCGAAGCACTTGGTTACCCAGGTCTATCGGGAACATTACCTATTGTAACTACCGCCGAATGGTCTGCTGAGGGTTGCAAATCTGCTACCGATATTGCAGACGGTGAAACCATAGTGTATGGTGTTAATGGTACTTATTCCGTAGGTTTAACCCTAAATAACATGTGGGGTAAAGATTCCATGATGAAGAATGAGTATCTTGTTATTGGTGGTGGAGATGGTATAGAAACCTCAACCGTGGCCAGTCTATCTGTTTATCCTAATCCTTTTGTAGAGCAGGTAAATCTTCTCTTTCAAAACGACGGAACTTACCGTGTAAGTATTACCACCATAGCAGGTGCCGTTCTTTCTCAAGAACTTCTATCTATAACAGCTAATGAAGTTGTAAACATGCAGGTTAATGGTAAAGCAGGTATGTATTTGATACATGTAGCCACTAAAGAGGGCAAATCATTAAAATCTTTTAAGCTTATTAAGAAATAGTTTTTTTTTGAGAGTTAGTAGTTTTTTCTAAGTAGTTTACTAGGATGTTGTAGAGATACAGCATCCTAGTTTTTTTATTTACTAGGTATTGTTTTGGCTGAGTTGTTTTATATATACCGATGATAACTTAATCTTTTAAAATTTTATACTATGAAAAAAAGTATTTACTGTATGCTAGGTCTACTCCTGTTTTTACCCATAAACCTATCTGCTCAGCACAAGGCCATTCAGATGGATGCCTTTACCACTTCTAAGGCGTATCAAATTAGTTTTGATGACAAACTATTAGGCACTCATGTGCACGATGGTAGTATGGCGCAAGATAAACGCGTACGCAATTTAACCCTTTCTACATGGATAAAGCCTAGTACTTTAAATGGCGATTTGATGGGCTGTGTACAAGCCAATTATTACACAAAAACCGGCAGTTTTGCAGTTCGTTTAACGGATGGTGAATTAGGTGTTTACAGTCGCTATATGGGCGCTGATGGTAGTTTTCCAGGCGATGTTTCTGCCATTTCTAACATGCAATTATCTACCGAAGAATGGGCTTTTATAACCCTTGTTATTAATGATACGGATAAAAAATTATCTTTATATAAAAATGGCGAACTTGTCTTAGAAAAACAACTAGGTGGTATTGGTATTGGACTCTTACGCGATGAATCTCTTTTTTTTGTAGGATGTAATAAGTTTTGGGGTGCAGTAGAAGAGATTCAGCTTTGGAAAAAGATACAAACACAAGAAGAGATTAAAGCTTCCATGACCTTAAGCGACAGCCCTACCGATTTAGTCTATCGATATACTTTTAACACTATCAAAGCAGATTTTTCTTTTACCAATCAAGGCGCAGGCGGTGTTTGTGCTGCTTTTTATAATGAATTGCAGATTAGAGAAGCATGGACTGGGTCTGGTAACGATGGTATCTATTCTATAAGCAGTAGAACAGCTATTAACCCCACGTTAGTAGAGGGTACAGTTGGTGTGGATGTTGTGGCACAACCACAAATCTCTTTAATTTACGATAAAGCACTTCAACAAATACAATTTGTAAATGCCCCCAATGATAGTTTTTACCTTCTTGCCGATTTGTCGGGACAGACGCTTATGACCAGTCCTACTGGAATATTTAATGTGTCTGCTCTATCAAATGCATGTTATCTTGTGCAACTTAGATCAGTTAAAGGCAACAAGACCTTTAAGTTTATCAAACACTAATTTTTTCCATTTCTAATAAAAGAGAATGTGCCTAATGCAGCCATTAGGTCTGTTCTCTTTTTAATTTATACTCTTTTAGTAAAGCCATTATGAAAAAAACGATTCTTTTTTTTCTGCTCCTCTTGTGGAGTATTACCCAACATTATAGTAACGCCTATACCATTTATCCTATACCACAAAAAATAGAGATGGGTAGTTCCGTTATATCTCCTACTGCCACAATGCATTTGGTGTACGAAACAGGCGTGTCGCTCACCACGCAACATCGTTTAGAGGAGGTACTTACAAAAGCAGGTTTTGGGTTTACCAAAGGGTCCACTCCGCAAGACGATTTCACTACTATACTAGTAGGAATAGCAGGTTCAAAAGAGGTAGCCGATCAATATGCCACTACGCACGGTATTTTTAAAACCCTGTTTGATGCATCTCCCAATCACTTTGATCCCTATCTATTAGAGATTAACACCCATCATACAAACGGAGATATTCTCATATTAGGTAATTCGGAAGGTTCAGCTTACTATGCTATGGCCAGCTTAGAGCAGTTATTAGAGCAAGCTAATCCCACTCTTTCTACCCTTACTATTAACGATTATGCGCATACCAAATATCGCGGCATTGTAGAGGGATTCTATGGTCATCCCTATAGTGTGGCCAACAAACTCAGTCTGTTAGAATATTGTAAACGATATAAGCTCAATACCTATGTTTATGGTCCTAAGTCCGACCCCTATCATCTTGGTAAATGGCGCGACGATTATCCCACACAGCTCACCGAGAAGGAACGATTTATGGGACTGATTACACAAGCCGATCTGAAAAAGATTGCTGCTAAAGCAAAAGCCTGTCATGTTAATTTTATCTGGGCTGCTCATCCCGCATTAGAGAATGGCATAAGCTTTAGTAACTCTTCTGCTATGGAATCAGGCATTGATGCTCTTATGGATAAATTTGCGCATCTTCATCAGTTAGGCATTCGTTCCTTTGGCGTGTTTATTGATGACATGACTTATACTCCTAGTGGTGGTATGCAAGCCTATTTAGCCAATGAAGTACAAAAGCGCCTTCGTAGCACTTATAATAGCACTTCCGAAATGTTAGAACAAGTGACCCCACTTTTCTTTGTCCCCACCGCCTATGCGCTTAACTATGGTAGCTCATCCACATTAAATGCTTTAAAAGAGGTCGATGCAGCTGTAGAAATAGCCTTTACGGGGTACGATTGTTTCTCTAATATACGTGGTAGTGCCTGTGCTGATATGGCACAGCGTGTGGGTCGTAATGCTGTAATGTGGTGGAATAATCCAGTGAACGACGACAAAGATGAGTGGCTCTATTTACATGGACTCACCACGCGTTGGAGTATAGAAGATAGTGCGCCCATCTCCTCTTTGCACGGTTTGTTGCTTAACCCCATGAACCAGGCCCAATCTTCTAAGATAGCTCTTTTTGGTGGTGCCGATTATGCTTGGAACCCTGCTCTTTTTAATGCTGAAGCAAATTGGAAAGCCTCCTTCTCTTCACTTTTTACAACCGTTGCTATTCGTTCTGCTTTTCAGCTGTTTGTCGACATGGTGAGTAGTTATTCTAAGACGGGTAAAGGCGAGAAATATGCTGATCTCTATGCAGCTTTTAGGCAGAGCTATCCATCTGTTCAAGTGCCCGCTATCGCTAATCAGTTGCAAGCACTTTTTGAGCAAGCCAATGCAGCTTGTCATGTTCTACAGCAACTAAAGGAGAGCAATAACGAAGAGGAACGATTGTTTTATGCTGAAGCAAAAAGTTGGATATCTAAGGTAGAACATGCCACTTCTATTGGAGCTCAAACCCTCCGTCTTATATCTGCTAAAGAGGGTACCTTTCTGTGGTCTGATTATTTGAAACTGCAGGAAAAGGCAGCTACTTATCATACCCATCCCCTCTCTCAGTTAAGTGTTTTAGAGGGTAGTGGCACTACAACACACGAGGTAATGAAAGAGGCACAGCCTACCCCCAAAGGTTTGGATCCTTTTATTGACTTCTTGATTGAACGATTACCTCAATTAGCTCCTGAATTGCCACCTCGCCATCAAGAAAAAGAGGTTATCACCAATCTATCTAATCTAGAGGGGCTCTCTCTAGTAGATGGCGACCCGCTCATTCTTTCCGGTTTACAGCATCTTTTTTTAAAACAAGGCGAATATATAGGGATTGATTTAAAGAACATCTATTCCCTACGTATAGATGCCTCTGCATGGCATTTGCCACTTGTTCTTCAATATTCCATGAATGGTAAAAACTGGGCCACCTATCTTTCAGACAGTGAAACAGTAGAAGCAGCCTATTGTAGGATTTTGAATCCCGACACCTCAAGCATTGAATTGTCCATAGACCAGTTAACACTGCATCTGACGGGTGGTATAGCGCCAGAGATAATAGATGTATCCACCAATATGAGCACCTATCAAACATATATCATTCAGAACAGTATTGATAAGGATAAAAGCACTTTTTTTTGGAGCGATAGTGCGCAGAAGGTAGGCGACTACATCACATTTACATTATCCGCTTTTACGCCCTTAGATAGGATTGAGTTGCAGTTTAATGCCCATGATAAAATTACGGGAACCGCTTTGCTAGAGCTCTCAGCAGACGGTGTTGCTTGGGATGAATTAGCTCGTTTTACCTCTACCGACCTCTCTTCCAATCATCTTTTTAGGTGTAGTGCACAGGGTAGATCGGCAAAACAGGTACGGCTCTATCTTGCTTCTGTTAGTTCCGATTTGTGGTTTCAGTTAGCCGATTTTTCCATTATTGGAAGTTCAACTACTTCTATCTGTGAAGATCATACTTCAGCTCCCGTTTTTGCTCTTACTGATCGCGACCTTCTTACCTCCTATAGTTGTAAAGAAAAGGGTACTTTGCTTTATCACTTTATTGAGAATATTGCCACAGAACAATTGGATATTTATAGTAAAGGCAACTATGCATCTGTTGATAATTGTGCCACTTTACATCTCTTTGATGATGGAGAATGGCATTTATTAGGCAAACTAACCTCCGCCTACCAGCAGTTTGATGTGTCCCTCTATACATCGCCTACTTTACTGAAAATAGAGTGGGGCAGCTCCTGTTTGTTAGACCTGTTTGAGATTGTACCGATTGGTTCCCCCTATGTAGAGCCAGCAGGTAATTGGGATGGTGTAACCACAGATCTGTTGCGTGCATCTTTAACTATTCGTAGGTCAGCGGGTATGCTCTTTGTTAGTTCTCCCTACCCACTCAAGAATTGTTCCTTCACTACATTAGATGGTATGCATATAGCCTGTCCTAAAGTAGATAGAAAAACCGTTCGTGTTGGAACAGTAGGACATAACTTTTTATTGTTCACTGCATCTTTATCCAATAATGAGCTGGTACAAAAGAAAATTATTATTTTATAAGGACTGTTTTTTTAAACTCTTTTTTTTAAAACTACCTGTAAAACGGGTAAAAATAGAGGTGTGTTTTTGTCCAAAACACAGCACCTTTTTACTTCATATATAGCTATATTTAGCTTCAAAAACAGCACCATTTTTAGTAAAAAATACCTTTAGTTTCAACCCCCTCTTTTAGGTTGTCGAGAAACAGAAAACAAAGCATTAAGATAGAAAAAAGTGCAAAAAAAGCGTTTTTTAAGAAGTGGACTAGCCAAGCAAAACAGGACATAAAGTTAAGCGACATTTAATAAATTAACATTTTTACTATTTATTAGCTCCCAGAACTCCTCAATATTGAGATTATTGAGTGCCGAATGCCTTCTCTT
>Ga0172378_10006307_pt1 | contig 11083 bp, 8 predicted proteins | sample GrowelOW332metaG_FD_119755 | JGI IMG/M metagenome (GOLD analysis project Ga0172378, IMG submission 119755) | Groundwater microbial communities from an aquifer near a municipal landfill in Southern Ontario, Canada - Pumphouse #3_1 metaG | ecosystem: Environmental > Aquatic > Deep subsurface >... | reverse complement strand
CTTCGTACTGAGTTTGAAGAAATCCGGAAATCTTTGTTTCAGGCAAAGACAAATACTCATAAATATTTTGAATGTGATTTGTTAATTCTTTTATAGACCGAATCGCTTTATAGAATTCTTCTGTCGATTGAATAAGGGTATTATTTATCAAGTTTGTACAAACTCGCATCCATTTGTTATATGTTTTTGTATCATTTAACGCTTCGCAATCCACGAAAAATTGAGCAACAGCATAAAATCGAAGATATTCCCAATAATCAGGATTTGGTTTCAGAAAGTTCTCGAAATATTTTTCAGTGTCTGTGTATGTTGTTAGTTCATTAAAGATTTTTATGAGTTGATTTAAGAAATCATGACCAGATGAATAGATATCGTTGTAACTCTTAAAAATAGAAAAGTTGTCCTTTTCTTCTTTACTAATGTCTTTATATTCTGACCAAAAGCATAAAGATATATTTTTAATGAAAGTTAAATATTTTCTATCAACTTCTTTCAGGTTAATAGTTTGGTTGTCCTTTTCAAACTTCCAAAATATATCCAACCATTCGTTGTCCAATTTGGATTTATTTTCGGTATCAAACAGAATTGAAAAATTTGCTTTGAAATTTTCAAAATCAGTAAGGGGTTTACCACGAGAGTTCATCTTTATATAGATTTCATCGTCTAATTTAAATTTTTCTAATGGTAAAAAATGAAATATAACAGGACAATTTTCTTTGCACAACAAATTAAAAAAGCCTTCATTTGGCTGTATGAATTTCTCTTGAATAACATCAAGCATATTTAACATTGCCTGTATAGTTGGGGCATTTTCCCACGATAGAAAAAACCATTTTGAATTGATGATTTGCTGGCTGATTTTTATATCATTTTGAAATACAATACTTTCTTTTACCAATTTCAAACAGAAATCTTCAGAACTTGGACGGGTTTCGTAAGAAAATTTTGACAGAATCTGTTTATTGTCGTCTGATAACGTTCCAAGCGATAAAAACCAATATATCAAAAATAAAGTCGTCAGACGTTGCTGTCCGTCTAATGGGATTAATTCCTGATTATCAACCTTGCCATAAACAAAATGCAAATTAATATTTGTGTTGTTTTTCAATGACTTAGCAATGTCGCCAACAATATCACATTCCTCTTTCTTTAAGTCAGAATATAATCTATCCTGCACGTAATCCCTTTGAATAGCAGGAATTTCTATTGTGTATTTTGAAATCAAATTCCAAAATGTAAATTCTTTATTTTCTAGATTCATCATCATTAATTATAAGATAATCATTTAAAATCGATTTCATTTCTGCAAGATACGCATCCATATCTTTTTTGTCCCATTTTACATTTTGTTCTACATTTTTTGAGTAATACTTAAGAAAAACATTTTTTGTGCAAATCGGGATAAACGAACCTTTTTCGTCAAGTTTTTTTATTTTATCTCGTTTTATGTGAAATGGTGCGTTATTCAAACTTGAATTATCAGAAGGCGTTAGCAATGCAAGATTTTTTATCGAATGAATGGTTGAACCAGAGTCTGATGATAAATCAAATATATTCTGCTGCAAATTGGCAAACCGAGTTTGGTCAATTTCAGACATTGTAAGAAGTGCAGTTATTTCATTTATTAATTCCTCTTTTTTACAAATGAAAGAATCATTTTTTTGTTCTTCTAATAATTGTCTTTTATCTTTCTCCTTTGTGATTTCTTCGGATTGTTGGGCGTGGATATGCTCTAAACTCCAATTTGAAATTCTATCAAAAGAAAATCTATTGAACCTACAATTCATTGTTGTAATAACATTGAACAGTAACAAAATTTCCTTTGCTTTGTCGTTATTGTCATCATAACCAATTTCATTGAAGTCAACTTCGCTAAAATGGGATTTTATTTTTTCTTTTAGTTTCTCAATAAATTGAGGTTTTGAGTTTGTTTCTGATAATTCTTTTATCTTTTCAATGCTATTTTCAAGACCTCCAATTTGTAATAAAAAACCAATGATATGAAAATAGGTGTATTTATTTTCTTCGTCCTTACTGCTATACCATTCTACAAAAGTTCTATAATATGTTTTGATTTGATCCCAAAGAAAATCACGGGTATTATTATATTTACTATCTTCATAAATCTTTGTATTTTTTGAAATTAATTCATTGAAAATATAAAATGCCCACAATCTATCGTCTTTTTTGATTTTAAACTGAATGTTACTTTCGTATTTTGTAGCAACCAAATCAAAAATAAATTCAATATGGTTCATATACAATTTGGATGGGTTGATAAAACGCCAAAAATCCGGCTTCATTAATGAGTTTTCTATATCGTCCCATTCATAACCGATTTTGATTTGGTATTTATTTTTGTCTTTATCACTGTCCGTCAAATAAAAAATTGCTTTAATGAGTTCGGCATTTGTCAAGTCAATTCTGCCTTGATTATATTTTGCAAATGTGACATTTGGCTTCTCATTAGTATCAGAATTAGCATTGATTGGATACCAAATAAAACGGATATTATTTGCTTCATCATCGCCTTTTTCATTGGGTTCGTGAGATATTAATACATCTACAAATTTGCCAATTGTAGGTTTATTTTCATCAAACCATTTTTTTATAATTAGAAATGCATCACTCATTCGATAGAAATCAATATTTGCTTTATTGATTTCTGTTATGGAGGTAATATCCTTTAAAAAATTTTTACTGCTGTAATCTCCTTTTTCTCTTGTTTCGTATTCAATAGAAAATAAATCAGGAGGAATTCCATAATCCCCCTTTGTTGATAGATACGATAAAAGAATATAAATGGAAGTGAGCCGTTGTTGTCCATCAACAACTTCCCATATGTCTTTATTTTTTCTTAGTGTCACAATCAAAGGTTGCAAGCAATAAAACTCGCCTACATCAATTTTTCTGCTATTTACCTTCTTCTGAAATTCGAGAATATCGTTTAATAAATCGATTATTTGCTGTTCTTCCCACCGATACCCACGTTGATAACTTGGAATGTAAAAATGTTTTCCAAATAACTCTCTGATTGACTTTAATTCTATTTTATTTTCTGGCATAATTTATTTCTTCAATTTAAAAAGTTGTTGCTCTTTACTACGATGTAATAAGTATGTTCTTATTCGTTATCTGCTTGTTGTTGCATGTTGCCATAGACTGTATAATACGACTTCGTGTCACAATAACGATGGGCGGCATGAAACGTTGCCGATTGCGGGCGAATCCCTATCAAGTTACCCGAAAACTGAAGCTGGCTAAAACCATTGAATTTATTACTATATAGGCAATTTTTTATAACACATGTTAACGATTAAGGCATTCTCATTATATGCTGCTCATTTTTTTACAAATTTCTTTTAAATAAGTAAGCGCATTACCATTTTGGATACGCTTCCAAATTAGAAAATCTTTATCATCTTCCTCTATATTTTTCTCTCCAAGTATTTCTTTAAATTTTTGTCTTATTGTATGTGTAAATTTTTCACTCCGATTGTCATAATTTACTTGACAGAATAATATAGCGTCAATATCTTCTTCTTTACCCAACCAGACAGTCAAGTTATTATCCAATTTTACTCCAACTGATCTTGGATAATATTCTGGAGAGCTATCAATTTTTCGAATAACATTCAGATTTAATTCTTTTAATTCTTTTTGGCAGTTGGAGAAATATTTTTCGTCTATTTTTGCTCGTAACTCTTTTTGTATAGATTCCAATTGGGTTATAGCGTTTTCCATTTCTTGTTGTTTTTCGGCCACAATTTTAATAGCGGTTTCTGGTTCGACTTCATTTATTTCTAACTCCTTTTTAATAAAGTATTGTAAATTATTATTCATGTCGTTATTTATTTTTCTTAAACTAAACATCCCTTCTAAATGGTCTATGTATTGTTCAATTGACGACGAAAGAAAACGATTATTTTTTATAGGCGGAACTTCCTTCAACCAAGGAAGAATATCATCTCTAAAAGACAAATTCAAATATCTTTTTTTATAAATATCTTTTTCATAATATTTCCCCCAGGTTTGTTCGTTTGGCTTTTTCTCATAAGTTGGAGGTAAATACAAAACATAAATCTGTTTTTCTTTAAAATTATATTCTTTAGTAATGTCAATATATCTTTCTAATTGAGACGTTTGGTCACATGCACATCCTACCTTATTTTCAATAATAATAGCATAATCGTTATCTCTTATCCACAAATCAATTCGCTTCTTTTCTTGTGTTATCTTAGGATTTTTGATTTTAATTTTGCAAAAATCTTCATGGTTTTTGTTCTTATTAATAATGTATTTGATAAAGCTTTCTAAAATTTCATACTTTTGGTGTTTTGGTTCTTGTTGTTTTAATAATTTTTCAAGAATTCTGCTATGAGCATTTTCATTGGCGTGAAGTTCATCAATAATATTAATATGATAAGGTAATTTTTCTTCTTCTTTTATGTAAATTTCATTGAACCTATTTAAAAATAGTAACAATTCTTGATATTGATTTCTTAGCTCATTTCTGAAATTTATTGCATTATTAATTTTTTGTAATTCCATATTCCCTATTTATGTTCTATTTCAAATAAACTACCATTTTTTCTTCTTTTATTTGCCTTACCGTTAACGAATCAACAACCCAACTATTTGGATTATTTTGATTCAATATAACTTTGGTTTTGATTCCAATATCTGGAAAGAATTCATGTTTTAGTTTGTGCCATTCAAATATCTCATTCATTATTCATATTTATTACATCATTATAAGTAAAATAAATAGGAATAATACAGTTGACAGAATGCTATCCATTCCTGAGAAGTATAATATTTACAATAGATAAAATGATTATTTTAACACATAAAATTACATTTAATAAAGATTAAATACAATCTAATTATTAATTAATTTTTAAAAAATTGTAAGCCTCCGGACTAGTAAATTTTGTTTCAATATTATTTGTTTCATTTTTTGACGAAAAATAAATTAACATAACTCATAGTACCTTCAAAAGCTACTTATAGAGTAGATAACCTGGACAATACCCATTCAGTCTCAAATTCCGATAGTGGATCAATTCCTTTTTATTATATGCATTTACGAAAATCACGACATCGTTAATTACGAAAATTTCTGAATGTAACGTTACCAGTCAAAACAATAAAATCAAAATAATTATTGCACCTACCAGCATCAGATTTTTCATCTTTTTTTATTAATAATATTGATATTCTCTCTCTATTATAGATTTCGCAATTTTATTTATAAACACTGTCTTCTTAATCCAATTGCCATTTTTGTCATATTCATATTTGTACGTATGCTCACGGTTTAAACTGTCATCTGAGTTATACTTATTATTTTCAATCTGATTCCCGTTATCATTATGTTTATACGTATCCTTGCTTTTTAAACTGCCATCTGAATTATACCGGTCAACTTCGATTTGATTTCCCTGTTTATCATATTTATGAGAATCGCTACTGTTTAAAACACCATCTGAATCATAACTGTTTTCTTCAATCTGATTCCCCATTTTATCATATTTAAACGTATTCCTGCTTAACAAACTACCATCTGAAAAACAGCAGTCTTCTTCAATCTTATTTCCTTTTTCATCATACTTATATTTATACCTGAGATACAAGCTACCATCCTGAAGATGCCATTTTTTTTCAAGTAGATTTTTATTTTTATCATATTTGCAAGTATACTTATTATATAAGCTACCATCATTAAGGAACATGTCCTCTTCGATTTGATTCCCGTCTTTATCGTATTTATATATATGCCTGTTATTTAAACTGCTATCTGAATAGTTATGATCAAGTTCAATTGTTTTTCCGCTTTCATCATATTTTTTAAGGGACCAATATTCTGTTCCGAATTCTTTTTTTCTTTTCCCTTTTTCAATAGTCCCCAATAGCTCTACAGCTTCATATGGAACCTCTGTGAAAGATTTCACCTTCCCTTTTAAATCATCTATTGTCCAGTCATTTTCCTTTTTGTTTTGTGAACATTTATTAACAGGGAAAATGATAAAAAACGCAATTATCAGTTCCACAAATATTCTTATTTTACGTTTATTGTTGTAGTTCATTCTTTTATTCGTTTTGCTTTTCCAGTGTTATTACGAGTTTTGTCTTTCCCATGATGTTAGCTTTTTTTATTTAAGACAAAAATAGATGGAAGGTAAGACAAAAACTGACACAGGAGTTAAAGAATATTATTATTGCACCGAAAAGGATCATCCGGAAATCGAAGTTCTTTTTATAAAAGAATAGAATGGTTACACCTGTTAATATTGTATTAAACAAAAAATTTATTCCCTGATAGCAAGTTTAACAATAATACAGTAAGGAGTATTGTATATACCAGCATAAGATTTTTCATCTGTTTTCTATTATCAATTTATTTATGCTTCGTTTATGGATATGCTCTCCATACAACATCATATTTCATAAAATAACTTTCCTGTATCTCCCCCTGCTAACGAAATCAATAAGCCCCTTATCCCGAAGTATCTGTAACTGCTGTCTGATCTTATCCTTTATAAAATGATTATCCGGATACTTAATTTTAAGTGTATCCTCAAATCTGTATATATCTTTAAGAGAAAAACTTTCGCCATCAATAGCATCAACACAATTCATAATATCAAGAATCCAGCCTCTGCTTTCACCACGTTTATTCCCTATAAAAGAAGTCCTTTGCCACTTCTCTATTACCTTTTTCTCATCAACAACTTTAGAATCCTTAACAATAAAAATTTTACCATTCCCTGGTATTTTCGTTATATCAATATTACAACCGACCCAGCCGGCACGACGTGCGTTAGGAGACAATGCCTTACGTTTATTAATAATATCAGATGTAAAATAATGTTTAGGAATGATAAGAAAATTATTAACCTCCATTAGTGCTTTATCATAAGTCAGAAAAAAGAAATTAGGATTAGTCGAAGAATTAATCCTTTTAATCATAGTAGAATAAGCACCATCAACAATCTGTTTTCCGATACTATTATCCTTTCTACTTTTCAGCTCATACTGCTCATGACACGAATCACAATAGAAATCTGCAACAGGCTTATTATTTTCAAACTCACACAAATAAGGCTTTCCACAAACAGGACAATAACTATTTGTCTTTACCCAATACTCCGTCAGAATTCTGGCTATTTGAGAATTGCTTTTGTAATTGGATGCGATATCTTTATTGAGATGCAGATTCATATCATAAAATTAGATATCATAAAAATAATGCATAGTTCTGATTTTAAATAATAAATATGGTTCAATCATTGCATGAATAATTCTTTAAATTTTACTAATTTCATCATATGATAGTAAAAGGGAAAATTTGTATCTGGCTTGTTGATATTTTGAGTAGAGAGTCCCTGACGTTTAAGGAGCTTCAGGAAAGGTGGATAAACTCTGCGGCCAATATTGATAAAAAAGGATTAGAGAAAAGATCTTTTGAAAGATATAAACAAGCTGTGGCGGAATTGTTTAATGTGGATGTTCTATGTGATGCGCATGATGGGTACAAATATCATCTTGATGATGATTTTGATGATGGAACCAGGAAGTATAAAGACTGGCTTTTGAGTTCTTTTCATCTTACGAATCTTTCATCATTTGCTGATTACAATAAAAAAGTACTTCTGGACATGGCTCCTAAGAACACTGATTATCTAAGTCCTATTCTGGAGTCTGTAACGAATAAACATTCGATTAAATTTGCCTATCACTCTTTTATGAAAAAGAGAGGTCATAATCTTGAGATGATTCCATCTTTTGTAAAATATTTTAAGCAGCGATGGTATGTGATAGGTGAAGAGGTGAATGGAAACTTTGTTATGACTTGTGCTTTGGAACGAATGAAGGAACTTACTATTTGTGATGGTAAAAAAGTTATTTCTGATAAAAATAAGGACATTCTATCGCCTGAAAATTATTTCAGGGATTGTTATGGCGTGATTCGTGAAAATAAGGAGCCTGTAAAAATTGTAATTCGTGCTTATGAGCCACAAAATTTATATATTAAAAGTACTCCTATTCATGAGTGTCAAAAAGAAATAGCGCACGGCAAAAAATATACTGATTTTGAATATTTTCTGAGACCTACTTATGATTTGCAACAGGAACTGTTTTGGCATATGAATTTAGTTGAAGTTCTGGAACCTGAGAGCTTAAGAAAGGATATGAAGAATATGCTTAAAGTCTGTTTTGATAAGTATAATAAGTAAAGATATTTTGCAGTTTAATCACGAAACTTTAGTTCTGCGCCAGATATGTTGATCTGGGACAAATCACAATCTTGTGAGTATAAATTAATGAGCCCACTATTAAAAGTATATTTTTAAAAATTGATTATAAGTAACGATATACAATCACTTGATTAATAATCAAATAGTATATGGTTTAAATCAACTGTTTTAAATATCAATTATAAATATTTGCATATACGATTTTTATGAACGGACCCCAGAAATTATCTTAATTAAAATTTTAGTCATTAGTAATTGTTGGTGCATTTGTAATTTTACTATAAATTGCTTTTCTGTCCCGCGATTGAGCTATGCTTGCACACGTACTAAAAATATTAATTTCAGTATCACCAAAGGATATATCATAGAATACATTACCTATAATTTTAATTGTCCGGGCCCAGGAAAGTGGACAACTTATATTATCCATGACAATTTGATAATCGTTTTGATATACGGCTATTCCGGCAAACATGTTTGAACGGTCTCTGGATGATTTACGAGGTTCATCTTTCATTTGGGCACGATACATCCCTCCTGTTGATGGGAAATCAGGATTTGTTCTGATACTGGTTTCAATAACATCGCCGGTATAAATGGGTTTCCCCTCATCATCCTTAAATCCGGTGAGAAATCCTGCAAATATTACACGAACGATATAACCTCCTATCAGTCGTAGAATTCCTAAATCTTTGTCCATGTCGATAATGTCAGGATTATGGTCTTCTGAATATTTTTCATCATCAGAAATCAGGTACATACAGTCTTCGATAAAAAAGAAGTGACCATAAGTTGTGTAACCAAAATCACCATAGAAGTCTAGGAATCTGATTTTAATTCCTTTATCATCTTTAAGCATAAAAAAATTAGAGACTATTTCAAAAAGGTTTTGGCTACATATTTCTTGTAGTTTTTTCAGTGTTATTACAGGCTTTGTCTTTTTCATGATGTTTGGCTTTTTGTATTTGATACAAAGATAGATGAGTGGTAGGACAAAAACTGACACAGGGTGGAGATAAAGATATGACTGGTGTCTGTAAATATATTGATCCCCTAACTGGGAGGCAATAAATTTAGAATGATGATAATATATTTATAATTCCGTTAAATATTCGGGAGCACACATAAGCAGTTTTAAGTAAAAAACCCAAACAGTACGAGAGTGTAAAATAAACTCTGTCTAAAAGTTTATTTTACATCCTCAATAAATCTCTATCGGTATTAGTTCTAACGTTATAGATTCAAAACAAATGTATCATAATGAATCAGATTTCGGTTTGGTCCATAATGTTCAGGCAAAGGTTCGTTTAATTCATCTTCATGTTTGTTTATATATCAAAAGTTCGGTAAGCTATCTTTTCACGTTGAGGTGCTCTGTTTAAAATTTCTATGACTAATTAGCTTACTATAACACTTATACACGCTAAGTTATATTGAATAATATTCAAAGAGAATAAAATTTGAGGCCATAACTCACGCAACTATAATTATTGAAATATAATTTTTACGTAGACTTGACGCAAAGCTAACCAGAGGGAGCGTAATTTATTCCCCCCAATACCTCTTCTCTAAATACTCAATAACATCAGGATAATCCTCTCTAATTGGCTCCAACAGATCCTTAGGATCCACTCTAACATACTTGGTCTTATCAACTAAACAATCATCCCAGCTAGCCTCCATCGATTTTCCTGTAACCTTATATCGTCTATTTAATAAATCTTTATTCGCAGAAGGAATCACATGAATATGCAAAAAATCATCAGCCTTAATCAACTCTGTATCCTTATTCTTAACCATCTGTGCAGCAAGTAACGTTTGACGCATCAACTGATAAAATGGCTCCTGATAATAAACAGAACCTTCATAATTGTCAAGAGATTTAAGCTGCTTAGATTCATTAATTAAATCAGTATATCTCTGCAACCTTCTTTTACCACCAGTACGCCTACCATTCTTAATTTCTTCACCACCTTTAGACTTATCCTGATCATCATAAAATTCAGTATATTTCCATTCTATTGGAACCAAAATCAATTTATCATCATTCGTTCTAGCATAAACAACAGCATCCACAGAAGTACACAAAGCCCCACGATTTGGCGTTCCTTCATTAAGCCTATCCTCTTTACTTACAACCTCAAAAGCAATGTAACCTTTCACTCCCTTATCGCATGGTACAGGCAAAACCTCCTTAAAAATATTTCTTACACCATTCAATATTTTCAAAACAGCTTCTTTATCATAACGAAAAGGGAATAGATGATTTAAACATGCAATTTGAGATGACAAAATATGTCCATTAGGCTTATTTCCTTGCCACCATGAGATTTCGTTTTCTTCGAAATAGGCTTTGGCATTCTCCCTTATAGGTGCATAAAGATTTTTGTCCCCATCTAACAAAACAAATTCTCTATTCTTACCAATAAATTTGCCACCACCTTTTTCGTTTTCAAATACATCCGTATTTTTTAATAACTCTAGTTGTTTCTCTCTCTCTACTTTTTGAAAATTTGATTTCATAGTTTTATATTTTTTTCTTATTTTATTTAACTTCGGAGATAATAGGATCAATGAAATAGAAAAAATCATCTTTCTTTAATACATTACGAAGATTAACATCTCTCATATTAAAATATTTTCCTTTATAAGATCCATCCTCTTTATCGTACTTAAAATCCAAAGACTTCATATAATGCTTAACTTTTTCTAAATCATCTTTATTCAAATAAGCTCCATCTACATAAGGTTGCGACAAAATAAATCTTAAACAACCATCATATACTGTAAAGCCTTCTAACTTATAAGAAGTCTCTGGAAAT
>Ga0172378_10006306_pt1 | contig 11085 bp, 11 predicted proteins | sample GrowelOW332metaG_FD_119755 | JGI IMG/M metagenome (GOLD analysis project Ga0172378, IMG submission 119755) | Groundwater microbial communities from an aquifer near a municipal landfill in Southern Ontario, Canada - Pumphouse #3_1 metaG | ecosystem: Environmental > Aquatic > Deep subsurface >... | reverse complement strand
TGGTCAGCAATGGCTCGATCAATCCCGAACCGCGAAAGGAACTCTATGCCCTGATTGACGCCGCTAATATCGATATCAAGGGATTTTCAGAAAAATTCTACCGGGATCTATGTGGAGCTTCGTTGGATGTGGTATTGGAGAGTTGCCGGCATCTGCGTCATATCAGCGGCAGCCATCTGGAATTGACCAATCTGGTGATTCCGGGATATAATGATGAGGATGCTTTGATTATCGATTTGCTGGACTGGATTGCGCAGGAACTGGGTGCAGATACGCCAGTGCATTTTTCAGCCTATCATCCGGCGGGCGGTTTTAATGCGTCACCGACCCCGGCGGCTACTCTGTATCATATCCGCGATCTGGCTGTACAAAAAGGCTTTACTAAAATCCGGCTGGGGAATATACGTTTTTATTAAACAACGAAAAGACACGAAAAGACACGAAATTTTATATAAGGTTGTCGCGTTGAAGCATGGAATTCCTCCGCAAAATTTCATGATCGTATGCAGGGGAAGTCGGGGAGGACGCAAGCGCTACACATCGCCTCGGATAATAATGCGTAAAATCTGCCTTGCCATGTGAGGATTTTGCGAAGAGATTTCTTGCTTTAATGCGGCAATTCTATATAAAATTTTCGTGCTTTTTCGTGTCTTTTCGTTGTTAAAAATCTTTTTCACTGAAGACAATCGCTTCAAAGACGGTGAATTTTGCTTTCGGATTCTGCCAGGCATTGCCCGGCAATCCCGCTTTGCATGAAAGTTCGGTTAGGGTGGTTTCCAGGTTCCAACCCTGTTCCGGTGCAACCTGTGGCAGAAAGACGGCAGAGCAGCCCTGCAGCGACAAAGTCATACCGTGCTTGCCGATCTGGATATCACGCCAGGAGGCTGTCTCCTTCGGCGGCGTCAACACGGAGATCTCAATGACCAGATCCGCATATTCGGTTTCATTGAGCGGCTCAAAGCGGTAATCCCGGAAAGCCGCATCGACCGCTCGGGCAGTTACGGCTTGATAGAGCGGACGGAAAGCGGTAATTTCCCCGATGCAGCCGCGCAAATGGCCGCTGGAACGTGTTTTCAGGGTGACGAAGCAGGCCATTTCCTGTTGTAAGGTTGCGGTCGCCTCGGCGGCAAAATGTTCTGGGGGGCAGGGCACGTGGTGTTGGAAAACATATTCGATGGCGCGTCTTGCGAAGGAAAGCAGCAAGGTGTGATCCTCGAGGCTGAGCAGGCCGTAATCCGTTTGTACGGCGGGTCGTTCATTCCATCCGGCGGCCGCCAGATAACAGACAAAGCTGTCGGCCTTGCGGTTTTGTGCGAGGCTGTTGCTGTAATGCAGCAAAGTCAGCCCGGCTTCGCCTTTGAGCATCGAGAGCATCAGAGCCAGCGGGTATTGCCCGCAAATGGTGGCCCCACTTTGTTCCAGGTAATTCAGAAACCCGGTTCGATCCTGTTTTTGCAACAGCTCAAATGCGCCTAGGTCCAGCTGACGCACCTTTTCCTCTTGTTCTCCCGGAAACGGCGTAAACTGAAAATCTTCTCCGTAATGCGTGAAGTCCGAACTGATCAGCAGCAGGGTGTCTGAGTCCCAGAGGGGAGCCAGTGCTTTGGCCGCCTGATCCAGTGCATCGGACTTCAGGCTTCCGACAATCACCGGCAGCAGACAAAAATCCTGTAGGGCAACTTGCAGCAAGGGATACTGAATCTGAGTGGCATGCTCCTGCTGGTGAAGAGCATCCGAAAGTACGACCGGAAAATTCCCGGCGAGTTTCCGGATGCCATCCGTATCCAGCGGAATGTCGCCGAGCGGAGTTCTTACCGCCGCCGCTTCCGGAGCCGCCAGCTGATCCGGCAGCCAGGAACGGTGGCTGGGCGCCAGCAGCAGAACTCGTTTGAAGGACTGCCCTTGTATGGCCTGGATGCCATAAATGGATGTCGGGAGAGAATACGCATAGCCGGCATGTGGCAAAATCAGGATGTTTCTGCGGTCCGCCATTTTTTCCATTGGCGGCAATTCTGCCAGCTTCTTTTCAATAATGGCACGCAGTTGAACTGCACTGGCCGGATACCAGCTTCCAGCCAGCGTGGATTCCAGTACCCTGCGGTGGGGGGGATTGGCAAACTTGTCCATCATCTTCGTTTCCTCCAAAATCAATATACTTTCTTTCCTTTTTTTAACAACGAAAAACACAAAAAGACACGAATTTTTCGTGCTTCTTCGTGCTTTTCGTTGTTAAAAAAAATACGGATGATAGTTTTACCCCGGAAGAGCTTGCTATCATTTTTGAAGCGTATAAATTAAACAGAGTTTTTATTCACAAAAATAATCAAGGAGCGTATCATGGCAGATAAAGTCAGAATTGGTCTTATTGGGTTGGGATTTATGGGGACGACCCATTTTCGGATTTATCAGGATCTTCCGGACGCTCAGGTGGTTGCCGTGGCGGACATAGATTCAAAGCGGCGCCAGGGAGATATCAGTACGGTTTCCGGAAATATTGGCAATGCTGACAACTCAATTCCGCTGAACCTGGACGGTATTCAGTCATACGCTGACGGGCTTGAAATGATCCGTAATGCCGAACTCGACATGGTCGATATCTGTGTGCCAACTCCATGGCATAAAGAACTGATCCTTGCAGCTTTAGCTGCAAAACGGCATGTCTTTTCCGAAAAACCCCTTTGTCGGGATCTTCAGCAGATGGGAGAAATGGTCGCAGCACTCAAAAACAGTGATCGTTTCTTCAATGTGGGCTTGTGTATTCGTGCCTGGCCGGAATACCGTCATGCCCGGGAAGGATTTCAAGCTGGCAAATTCGGAAATGTGAAATGCGCTACGTTCCGTCGGATTTCGCCACATCTGGATGGAGGGGGAGCCTGGAATAACTGGTTTTGTAAATTTGATATGTGCGGTGGGGCTTTGCTTGATATGCACATGCATGATGTCGATGCCATACGTTATTTCTTCGGGCGTCCGCAGGCAGTGACCGCTTTTGGTGCAAAAGCACTGCGCAGTGATGCCAGCATCGACCATGTGGTTGCAAATTATGATTTTGGTGATGGAAAGTTGATCACCGCAGAAGGTGGCTGGGCAGCGGCAAAAACCGTACCCTTTGAAATGAGTTTCCTGATTATTTGCGAAAAAGCGACGCTGCAGCTGGATAACAATGGCTATAAGATTCACTGGGAGAACGGAACCGTCGAAAACCCGCAGGTAAGTGATCCGGCTCTGCCTACCGGCTGGCACCAGGAATTGGCCTACTTCGTACAATCCGTCAAAAAGGGTATCAAACCTGACAAATACCAGAATCTCGAAGAAGTCGTCGATTCCTTCCGCATGGTCATGGCTGAACAGGAATCCATCGACCGCAAAAAAACCATCATCGTCCAGTATTAACAACGAAAAGACACAAAAAGACACAAAAAAAATTCATGGAAAGATGATGTATGTAAAACAGACATCGTTCTTTCCATAAATTTTTTTTCGTGTCTTTTTGTGTCTTTTCGTTGTTAAAATTATTTTTTACTGTACCGGGGGAAGGCTTACCTTGATGGGAGGATTTTCCTGTTTCCCGGGCTGTTCATCAATGGGAATCACCGGGACAGCCCCATCATCGCGCATTTTGCTGATTTTGATGTCAATGCCCTGAATCTGATCCGCCACACCCAATTTCTTTGCTGCATCATCAAGGATGCGTTCCCGAAGGCGTGAGCGCAGGGTAATCACATCCGTATCCGGATAGACCTGCAACAGCAGAGTCAGCATGATCCCATTCTGCTTTTTGCGTATGCAGACATCCTTCAACTCTGCCTTGGAAAATTCAAGCACAATGCGTTTCAGAAAGGTTTTCAATGCCGCAGTGGACAGGACAAAAAGACCGCCTTCCTCTTTGACTTGAATTGCCTCGCATTTCGTTCGACTGGCGACAATCAGCCAAATCAGCAGGACGATCAGCAGAAAGAGTACAATTCCTGTAACGAAACCAGCTTGAAAAAAAGGTTCATTCAAAAAGGCACAATTACTGCTGCAAAGATCGCGCATTTTTTCCACCAGCATGGTCACCTCACTCTCTTATCAGGCTTCTGCGGACGGTTCTTCATCAGCGGATTGAACTTCAGAAAATTCCTCCAAGTCCTTGATAAAGACATTCACTTTGCGGACTTTGATCTCGACCACTTCCTCGACTTTTTCTTTGACGACCGCTTGAATCCCCTTAACTACACCCAGAAGCGGGAAGCCGAAATTGGCAATCACGGTCAGGCTGATGACTACTTCATTGCCCGCAAACTCAATCTGGATGCTGCGCTCGTAATTGCGCTTGCTCAGCATGTCAGCGAGGCCTTCGACAAGGCGTTGCGGGGCAAAACGGGAGACCCCTTCCACTTCCAGCGTATATTTGCGAACGATCATCGCAATGACACTCTTGGAAATGGTCGCACAACCCGCCTCTGTGTCACTGATGACCGTAGCATCCGTAAGCACCGCAGTTTCTGAAGCTAAATTCTTTTCCGCAATTTCTGCATTCATAGGATCACTCCTTTGTATTGTTTGCTTCTTCATATTACAAACCTCCCTTGATTTACAAATACACTAATCCCTTAAACAATATTTTCAAATTTTCGGTTTTCTTTTAACCACGAAATACACGAAAAATCACGAAAAAAAATTCAATTGAGGCTAGCGAGCAGTTCCGGTAGGAGTTCTTCGACGGTACCGGAGTGATAATCGCCGCTGATGAACTGTGGCAGTGCCAGCAGTTTCATGGCGAAGTCACGGCTGGTGCACACTCCTTCTACCTGCAGTTCCCGCAGTGCATTTTTACTGCGGGCGATAGCCTGTTCGCGGTTGGCGCCATGGACAATGATTTTACCGAGCATGCTGTCATAATATGGCGGGATGACATAGACGCTGTATAAATGTGAATCCACTCGCACACCAGGTCCGCCCGGCGGCAGATAATGCGTGACTTTGCCGGGACAGGGAGCAAAATTCCTGCGGGGGTCTTCGGCGTTGATGCGCACTTCAATCGCATGCCCGCGCAACCGGATATCTTTTTGGCGCCAGCTGAGCTTGTCACCTAGCGCAATGCGGATCTGCTCACGAACCAAGTCCGCCCCGGTCACCATCTCGGTCACCGGATGTTCCACCTGCAAACGCGTATTCATTTCCATGAAATAGTAATTGCCATCCGCACTCAGCAGAAATTCCACGGTGCCGGCGCCGACATAATCGACTGCCTTTGCAGCGCTGATGGCCGTTTCACCCATTTTTTCGCGCAACTCAGCGGTCAGGGCAGTGCAGGGAGTTTCCTCAACCAGTTTCTGGTGATGACGCTGCAAACTGCAGTCGCGGTCGCCCAGATGGATGACATTCCCATGCCGGTCGGCCATCAGCTGAAACTCAACATGCCGCGGATTGATCTGAAATTTTTCCAGGTACAGCAAGCCATCAGAGAAAGCGCGTTCGGCTTCCTGGCTGGCCATATTGAAGCTCGATACCATTTCCGCTTCGTTGTGCACGATGCGCATGCCTTTGCCGCCGCCGCCGCTGACTGCTTTCAACAGAACAGGGTAGCCTAGCCTGGATGCCCAGCGCAGCGCTTCCTGAGCATCATGCAGAACCCCATCGCTGCCCGGAATGACCGACACACCGGCGGCCAGCATGGCAGTTCTGGCGGCGGATTTATTGCCCAGAGTACGTATGGAACGGGCGTGCGGCCCGATGAAAATCAGATTGCATTCGGCACAGACTTCGGCAAAATGCGCATTTTCGGAAAGGAATCCATATCCCGGGTGGATCGCGCTGGCTCTGGTCAGTTCAGCTGCCGCGATAATGCGTTCAATTTTGAGGTAGCTTTCGGTAGCCGGGCCTTTGCCGATGCAGACGGCTTCGTCAGCGAGGCGGACAGCCAGGCTCTCGCGGTCAGCTTCGGAAAACACCACGACGCTGGGCAAGCCCAGTTCGCGGCAGGCACGCACAACCCGCAAGGCAATTTCCCCTCGATTAGCAATGAGTATTTTTGGTAAAGATGATTCCACGTTGGTATGTTAATTTTTGAAGGTTGTTAATCAATGATCGTTCAGGACTCTTTTTTCGTGTCCTTTCGTGAATTTCGTGGTTAAAAAAAGATTCCTGAAATGTCCAGTCAGTCCATGCGGATTTCAAACAGAGCCTGTCCGAATTCCACTGGACTCCCGTTCGCAACCAGGACTTTGCTGACAAGCCCGGAAATCTCGGATTTGACTTCGTTCATGACTTTCATAGCTTCGACGATGCAGACCACGGTACCCACTCCGACGTGATCTCCTTCTTTGACGAAGGGGGGCAGTTCCGGTGCTCCGGACGTGTAGAAGGTGCCCGGCATCGGGGCGGTGATCATGATGGTATTGGCAACCGGAGCCTCTTTGACGGTTGTGGCTTCCGCAGTTTCAGCAGATAGTTGAACCAGCGGTTTTTGAACAGCACAGGTTTCCCGGCTGAGGCGGATGGAGGTATCTCCCTCGTGTACTTCCAGTCCGGTCAACATATGCTGTGACATGATGTCAGCCAGTTTGGCAATCGTTTTAACGTCCATGATGACTCCTTTCTTTAATAAAAAATTTTCGGGTCTTTTTGGGTCTTTTCGTTGTTAAAAAATATTCTCCGGATCAGGCAATGGCGGCTTGAAAACGACCATCAGTTTTGCCGACGGCGCAGGCGGCCGAAACCGGCTTTTCAAAATCGGCAAAGACGCCCTGTTGGAGGATGAAAGAGCAGGCCTCCTCCGGGGTTTCGGCGCTAAAAGCAGGTTCGCACTGATTCAGACCCGGATCATTGCGTTCATAAGTGCAGACATAAAAAGCCTGGCCGGGGCAGATGCTGAATTCGCGCACCAGCAAAGCATCTTTACGGACGATAGCCAGCCAGCCGCGGCTTCCATCGAGGTTGATTACACCGGTGATCCTGGGCGTGTCGAGGCTGTCATGCTCATAATCCATCGACAACATGACATAGGCCATCGCATCCCGTGGCGGCAGCCCCCCAGCGATCTTCTCGGCAACCGGATCCGTCTGGGAACCATTACTGACAATGCAGAAATCACCGGCAAAACGCAGGCAGTTGTAGGCAATATAGGGATTTTTTTTGATGTCGCTTTCAAAACCTGGCTTTGGCACAATGGCCACGGCTTGATCCAGAAGCACGGATTGGCGGTTCGGGAAGGAACGCGAGGAAACCCGGTACATGGCTGCTCCAAAACCCTTTGCTGTGCGCCCGACAGCAACAATTCGTCCTACATACATGATATTTCCTTTCCTGTTTGATGAATCTGCAGCAAAAGCACGCGTTTAAGCCTGTCCTAAGTTATGCGCCAGTGGTATTTTTTAACAACGAAATGCACGAAATGACACGAAAAAAATTCATGGCTAGATCAATCCATGAAAGCAGTCATGGCAACTTCCATGAATTTTTTTCGTGTCCGTTCGTGTTTTTCGTTGTAAAAAGAATTCCTGATGTATTACTGTCCGAAGCCGCACAGGCTGGCTAATCCGGCCAGCAGCCCCAGCAGAACACAAAAGATTCCTAAGGAGCTGATCTTTTGCAGCCGGAACAGGCGTTGCTTCTGGGCCTGTGGCAAGGAAAGCGCCTCTGCAGCCTGCCTGAAACGGCTGCAGCTTCCCCATGAGGTCATGGCTACGATGCCGGCAGCGATGGCAAACGCGAGCAACAAGGCCTGCTTTCCGCCGAAGATTCGGCTTGCGAAATAGAATCCGGCGAAGGTAAAGGCAAAGCCCAGCAACAATTCCTGGAGAGGCTGATACAGCAGTTCCCGGATCTTGCCATTGCTCACTTGGAGGGCATCTGTCAGCAATTTTTTCCGCTGGGCAAAGCTGCCTGCAATGCTTAGAAAGCCGATGATCAGCAGAATGGACATGGTCAGCAGCAGTGGCAAAGTCGCTCCATTCATGGGTGATCAGAATTCAAAGTCGTTTTCTTCCGTGATTTTTTCTGCCCGGGCGCGTCTTTTTGCCAGAATCCGCAGCAGTACCTGCTCATTTTCCGGCGGGAGACGATCCAGCATTTCACGCAACATCAGGATGGCCTCTTCCGTATGCTGTGCCAGTTCAGCACAAACTGGAATAATGCAAATGCCCTTTTCCTTTTTCTTCAGGCGCCGGAGATTTTCCTCCGCCTCGGGAAGGTCGATTTTATTGGCCAGAATGACCGATGGACGGCTGCTCAAGCCCGCTTCGTAATGTTCGAGTTCCTCGCGCAAAACCTGCAAATCCTGCAAAGGGTCCCGGCCATCGGTTCCTCCCATATCAAGGACATAGCAGAAAATCCGGCATCTCTCGATATGCCGTAAAAACGCATGTCCCAAACCGATGTTCTGATGCGCTCCGGAAATCAGACCCGGGATATCGGCTATGGTGAAACGCCGGAAGTCGTCCGTTTCAATCACTCCGACATTAGGATTGAGCGTAGTGAATGGATAAGAAGCAGTGCGGGGGTGGGCGGCCGATACCGCTCCCAAAAACGTCGATTTGCCGGCATTGGGAAAGCCAACCAGGCCGACATCAGCGACGATTTTCAATTCCAAATCCAGGATTCTGCTTTCCCCTTCCTCTCCCGGCTGGAATTGCTTTGGTGTCCGGTTGATGGAATTGACGTAATGCAGATTCCCTTTTCCGCCGCGTCCGCCATGGGCCGCTACGAATTCCTGTCCGTCCTGCTTGAGATCGCAGAGGAATTCACCGCTGTCATGATCGAAGATCAGGGTTCCTACCGGTACTCGTATTTTGCAATCGGTGGCATTGGCGCCGTGTTTCTGCCGGCTGCCGCCATCGCCGCCGCGCTCTGCTTTCCACTGCGGTTTGAATTTCAGATCAACCAGGCTTTGTTCACCGCTGGTAGCCTGTAGGATGACAGCTCCGCCCCTGCCGCCGTCACCCCCGTCCGGGCCGCCTTTGGGAACATATTTTTCACGTCGGAAACTGCTGCTTCCTTTGCCGCCATGCCCGGCTTCCACTGTGATGGTCATTCTGTCGATAAACATTGTTTCTTTTAATTGGGAAGGGGGTGACTGGGCTGTATTGCACCTGATTTTTTTAACAACGAAAAGCACAAACTGACACGAAAAAAATTCATGGAGCAACTGTTGACTGCTTGCCTTAGGTCGCACTAACCATGAATTTTTTCGTGTCTTTTCGTGTCTTTTCGTTGTTTCAAAAAATCTGACGCATTTCATTCAGACTTTTTTGAATTCCTGACGCAGCTCTTCTTTTTTTCGCTCGCGTCGGGTTTCCAATGAACGGATTTCCACGGCCAGGTCCGCCTGAACCTGATTGATTTTTGCGGGGTCGTTTTGACTGCCTTCAAGGCGTGCCTGGGCGTCAAATCTGGCTTGGGCTATTTTGGCCTCATAGAGACGCTCCACTTCCGCAAGCTGATCTTTTTGTTCCGCTGTGAACTGCTGCACAGCTCCTCCAAAGCGCTCCATTGCCAGTTCAAATGCACTCTTCATCGTCGCTTCCTTTTATTGCATCGGACTGCATCGCAAAGTAAAAAACATATCTCATAATATAATGCCATTTTCCAGCCCGGCATAAATGGGCTCGAAGCACTGAAAGTGGCGCAACCGTCCCGGTTGCGATTGCTGTTTGCTCTGCCACGACTGTTTAGCAGTGGGTGCCCATATGCACATCGCAAGCGGGCCGCTTGCGCCGCTTTTTCAATCACGCATTTCAGATAAAAGAATTGATATAGTCGATCTGCACAGCCAGTTTGGCGTCGTATTTTTGCAGAGAGTTGCTGAGCCGTTCCGTAAGACAGTCCTCACTTAATGCATAATTTCTCGGAATCAGCAGATTGAAATGCATCTTTGGGGTGCCGGTGGAGCCATCCAGATGGAAGTCATAGAGTTTGAATTTATGATCGAGTTCTTTGACTGCCTGCAGGGCGCGGTCATGCCAGAGCTTGACGAGAGGGTCTTTGCTGACGAAGGGGTCGCAGTGCAGGATCAAGCGGATCGGCATGGTACGGGCAATTTCCACTTCGGCGGCTTCCAAGGTGTCGTGCACGGACAGCAAATCTTCCTCGCTGCTGACTTCCGCGTGGGCGGTGGCAAAATGCTGGTTGGGTCCGTAGTTGTGAATGATGATGTCATGAATTCCGGAAATTCCCTTGCAGGCGAGCAGTCGTTTGCGCAATTCTTCCACCAGTTTTTTGTCCGGGCGGACTCCCAGCAGCGGGTCGATGGTATTGCGGATGATCTTGACTCCGCCAAAGAGAACCATCAGGGCGACCAGGGTGCCGGCAATGCCATCCACCGGGAAACTGGTATGTGGCGCCAGCAGCACGGCCAGCAGTACTACTGCCGTGATCAGCAGGTCGCTCATGCTATCAAAGGAGGCCGCCCGAATGATTTCCGATGAAATGCGTTTGCCGATGTTACGGTAAAAACCCAGCAGCCAGAGTTTGAACAGGAATGTCCCTGCATACAACATTGTAGCGGTGCGGTTTAACAGCAGTTTTTCCGGTTGAAAGATTTTGAGCAGGGATTCCTGGAGGAAATGGACGCCGACTGCCAGGATGATGACCGCAACGATCAGGCCGGCAATATACTCAAGGCGTCCATGGCCGAAAGGATGTTCATTGTCTGCAACCTTTCCCGAAAGTTTGAATCCGATCAGGGTGATGATCGCGGTACTGGCATCCGAGAGATTGTTGATTGCGTCGGCCATGACTGCCACACTTCCGGTCAGCAGCCCGACGCCCAGCTTCAACACAAACAGAAGGGCATTGACAACAATGCCGACGGTACCGCAAAGCCTGCCATAAGCCTGGCGAACCTCCGGCTTTTCAGGTTGTTGCCAATCCGGAATGCTCAAATGGATCAGAATATTGCTTAGCATGCCGCAAACTCCCGTTTCCTGCCGGCAAGCCTGATCAGACCATGATCAATCGCAAAATCCGCCGGCAAGGAGTAACTATAACCTCGTTTTCGGCTTTTTTTTTAACCACGAAAAACACAAACTGACCCGAAAAAATTCATAGAAGAGGCTTTAGATTGCGTGGACGCGTGTTCATCCCATGGAATTTTTTCGGGTC
>Ga0172378_10006305_pt1 | contig 11087 bp, 8 predicted proteins | sample GrowelOW332metaG_FD_119755 | JGI IMG/M metagenome (GOLD analysis project Ga0172378, IMG submission 119755) | Groundwater microbial communities from an aquifer near a municipal landfill in Southern Ontario, Canada - Pumphouse #3_1 metaG | ecosystem: Environmental > Aquatic > Deep subsurface >... | reverse complement strand
GTTTGTACGCCGCATGTAATTGACGGGTCTATGTTTTTTTGAATTAAGTTTTGCAGGCTGTAAAGAAGTGCGTTGAATATTGCGCGCTTGCCATTTTCTTTAGGGCTTTGAAGCCAGAACTGAACTGGGTCGTAGAATTCTTTTGTTGGAACAAGCGTCTCCGGCCTTTCTCCTGCGTCTTTAGAGTCAATGTCTGTTGTGTAAGTGTGCCTAAGCTGAACTTTGCGGGTTGTGTTTGTAAAAACAGGCTGTGGTTTTTCTAAAGAATTTCTTTTTGTCTGCTCCTTTAAAATGCCAAATGAATTTTCAACATAAGAAAATATTTTTTCTGGCTCAACGTCTCCGCAGATTACAATATTGTAAATAGAAGCGTTTAGAAGCTCTGTGTAAGTCAGCTCTATAGAGTTGTAAGTTGTGTTTGCAAGAATTGAAGAGCTTGCGTCAAAGATGTTTCCAAATGAAGTTGCACCAAACAGTGTGTTTAAAGAAACGCTTGTCATTTGAAAATCCAAGCCGGAGCTTTTTATACTCCACTGGTTCTTCTGGTCGTAAACTAAATTGTCTGCCACGACAGGTGGTATTTCACCGAACAAAATTGCGTTGGAAGAAGCCTTTAAGAGTTCCTCTATGTCCTCTTTAAAACATTCAATTGTAATATATGACATAGTTTCATTTGTCCAAGCCCTTAGATTTGTTTCTCCAAAAAGATTGTTGCTCTGCCTTAAAGCGTTTATTTCTGTCTGAATGTTTCTTGCAAAAGCGTTTATTAAAACAGTGCGCAAGTAGCGTTCTTTTATAGGAGAGGCGCTTTCTCCGCCGCTTATTCCTATTGATATTATTGCTGTCTGGGAGTGTGCGTTTTGCTTTACAACAACTGGAATGTTATTTGAAATTGACATCTTTGAAAAAAGAGGCGCGTTGCTGTTGTAGAAATTTTCTGATTTTAATAAAGGCGCTTCTTCTGAATCTACTGGCTCTGATTTTTCATTTGCCTCATTTGTAAAAGCGTTTTTACGAACAAGCTCGTCATTGTACCAAGAGGCGTTTTGTTTTGTAATCTGTGTGTAGTGTGATTTTTCAAAGCTTTCTTTTTGTGCGCTGTACACTTCGCTGTTTACAAGGACAAAAATATAAGGCTCTTCTGATAGCACTGCTTTTGAAATATTTTTCTCACTTTCATTTTGAATAGAATGTGTGAAGTCCAAAAACCTTGTGTAGAAGTCTTCATTTGTTTTGTTGTTTGAAAAAGACTTGTCCAAAGCCCAGTAGTCCGCAAGAAGAGACATGCTTTCTGAAGTGTTGCCCGCTTCATTCTTGTATTTTGAATAGATTATATTCTGTGAAGAAATAAATTCATTTCTAGAAAGCGACGCTGATTTTTTTGAAACTTCAACAAACAAATCCACTTGAGATGGAACATCAGGAAGAGCTTTTATATCTTTTAGAATATTCTCTTTGTCTTGTGAAAATGAGTAAGGGCTTTCTAAAAGCGCCTGCAGTATTAAACGTGATGAGCCGTTTTTTTGAGCGCTTGCTGCAGTTAGATAATTTTTGCTTCTTACGGCAAGAACAGGCTCTTCAAGAACATTCTTTTTGTAAGGAGAAGAGGAGCTTGTAAAACTTGAGGCTACAATATCTGCTTGGCTTGAAGAAAGTGAAGTGAACTGAACTACAACCTGTGTTAAGTCTTTAGAAAATGAATCATCAGTTAAAACATATTTTTTAGAAGTTGAAGTCCTTTGTGTGTTTGTTGAATCATCTTTTACATCAGCATAGTTCTTTGAGTAAGGCGAATAAGTTTCTGTCCAGGAAGAGAAATATTTTTTGCACAAAGAAAGTGCTTCTTCTTTTGTAATGTTGCCGCTTATAAAAATTGCGCAGTTGTCCGGCGTGTAATAATTTTTTTGTATTGAAGAAAGAATTGTCCTTACTTCCGCAAGTGAATATTTTGTAAAAAGTGAAGGGTAGACACCGCTGTCGCATTTCCAAGGCGCTTTGTAAAAAACACGCGAGTCTATTGCGCTGTTTAGAAATCCTGTTGTGCTTGACGCGTAAGAAAGAACATCATTTTTCATTTTATCATATTCAGACTTTAAACTATTGTCTGTAAATGAAGGGGAAGATGCGCATTTTGAAAGTGTAGAAAGCACTTCTTCTACAGAATTATATGAAACTGTTGAAGTAAACGTTGAGCAGTCGGACGCGCAAGACGCGCTTATTGTGTTGGAAGAATTGCCAGATGATAAAAATAAATTTACATAGAGCGGGAAGAAGCCTGCTGTTGAAGGTGTCTGTGAAGAAAAGCCTGCTTTAAAAGTAAGCTCCACTCTTACAAGGGCTGTAGTTGTGTCCTCTTTGTGAAAAATAGAAAATCCGTTTTCCAAAGTAAAATAATTTAATTTTCCAGAATTAAAATCAGTTTGAAAAGCTTTCTCCGCAAAAGAAAATTCTGCTGAAAATAAAAATAGAATGTTGATGAGAATTAAAGACTTTATTTTTTTCATAGTTGTAATATTATACTAAAAACACAGTATTTAAAGAAGTAAAAGGTAAGTTTCTTTTAAATTAGGGGCATCTCTAAAAGCTGAAGTTTTAGAGGCTCAATTAAAGCATTCTTTAAATCATATTGCCGACTAACAGAAAACAGAATATAATCGTATTCTAATAGGGAAAAAATATGTCAACTGTTACACTTCTTTCTTCAAAAAAAATTACAATAAAGCCACCAGAGCCGCTTCTTGTTGGAAAAAGGCATTTAACTCCAAAAGAAATTTATATGCTTATTCAAAACAGGAATTCATCGTCTGACTGCGACTGGCAGAATGTTTATGTAAGCGACAAAGAAGGTGAATTTTGTCCAGAGCAAATTTTAAGAAGTGAATTCAACGGCTGGGTAATTCTTGGAAAAATAAGGTCTGCCACTTTAAAATTTCATGATTTGGAATTAAAGACAGGCATTTACCGTTCTCTTTTAGACAATGTTTTTATAGGCGACGACTGCGTAGTAAGAAATGTAAGCTATCTTTCTAACTACAGAATTGGCGACAGTGTTATGCTTTTTAATATTCAGGAAATGAGCTGCACCTGCCATAGCAAATTTGGCAACGGCATTTTAAAGGAAGACGAGCCTGAGTCAAATAGAGTTTGGATTGGTGTTGGAAATGAAAATGACAACAGGGCTGTTCTTCCTTTTGAAAGCATGATTCCTGCGGACGCTTTTTTGTGGTCAAGATTCCGTGATGACAAAGAGTTAATGCAGAAGTTTATAGAATTAACAGAATACGGCAACGACAAAAAAAACAGCACTTATGGAATTGTAGAAAATGACGCTGTAATTAAAAACTGCACTCTTTTAAAAGATGCAAAAATAGGAAGCTTTGCTTATATAAAGGGCGCATTTAAATTAAAAAATATTACAGTTCTTTCTTCAGAAGAAGAGTCTAGCCAGATTGGAGAAGGCGTTGAAATGGTGAACGGCATTATGGGCTACGGCAGCCGCGCTTTTTACCAGGCTGTTGCAGTTCGTTTTGTTATTGGAAGAAACTGCCAGCTAAAATACGGCGCACGTCTTTTAAACTCAATCTTGGGCGACAACTCTACAGTTTCATGCTGCGAGATGCTCAACAATTTAATCTTCCCGTTCCACGAGCAGCATCACAATTCATCATTCCTTATTGCAACTACAATCATGGGGCAGAGCAACATTGCGGCAGGCGCTACAATTGGCTCTAACCACAACTCGCGTTCACCTGACGGAGAAATGATTGCAGGCCGTGGATTCTGGCCGGGACTTTGCAGCGACTTCAAGCACAACTCAAGGTTTGCTTCTTTTGTTTTAGTAAGCAAGGGCAGCTACCAGAATGAGCTTAACATAATCTACCCGTTCTCTTTGGTGGCGGCAAATCCAGAGGACAATACAGTTCACATAATTCCAGCATACTGGTTCTTGTACAACATGTTTGCCATTGCAAGAAACCGTTCAAAATTTTTAAAGCGTGACAAGCGTGTTGTAAAAGTTCAGCACATAGAGACAAATCCTTTTGCGCCAGACACAATGCAGGAAATTACAGTTGCCATAGATAGAATTATTGAGCTTACAGGACGATATTTGAAGCTTCCAAAAGACAAGGCAAAGCAAATGACTGTGCAGGAAGCAAGCCCTGAATTATTCAATACATTTAGGGAACGTGCTAAAAATGCAACTGGTTGTGAAATGTATCAGATTGCAAAAGATTATCTTCATCAAAATAAAGACTCTCAATTTTTATTGACAGATGATCAGAGCCAAAAAAAGTATGGCGCTTTAATTTACAAGCCGGCTCAAGCTTATAAGGAATATAGAAGAATATTAAAATACTTTGCAGTTGACTCCTTGATTTCATGGTGTGATGAAAAGCAAAAAGAAAGCCTTTCTTATGATGATTTAATTGAAATTGAAAACATTCCGTTGTACAAAGAATGGCTTAACGTTGGCGGGCAGATAATTCCAAAAGAAAAAATTGATGAGATGTTTGAAAAAATAAAGTCTGGCAAAATTGTAAACTGGCAGCAGGTTCACAGCTTCTACGACGAATGCCAAGAGCATTATGTTGACTACAAGGCGGCGTATTCTTTATACATACTTGAGCTTTTATATTCACAGCCTCTTAAAGAATTTACACCTCATATTTTTTATGACATCACGCAGGACGTTGCTGCGGTTTCATTCAACATGCTTGAGTCTTCTATAACTTCACGCGACAAAGACTACACTGATTTCTTCCGCTCAATAACATTTAGAAACAAGGAAGAGCAGTCAGCTGTTCTTGGAACGTTAAAAGATGTTTCTTTCTTAAATGAACTTCGTGAGTCAACAGACAACTTCAACACAAACCTAGAAAAGTTGTTCCGCACATTGCGCGATAAAAAATAACAATGCAACTTTGCTGTATTGACTTTTTTTGAGATTAGAAACATAATGTTGAATATGAAAAACAATCAACTACTACTACTATCTTTATTCTCAAGCAAATGCCGGAACTGAAGGTGATAGAATAGTTGTAAATTAACTATTAAACTAACAACCTGTTGCTTCGGCAGCAGGTTTTTTTTTGCTTTAAAACAAAATGCCTGCCGCTATAAAACAGGTGTTAAAAAAACAGGGGTAGAAAAAATGAATTGCAACGGAAAGTACAAACCACAGCCACAGACAAAGCTGGAAAACAGAAAGTGGCCTAACAACAAAATCACACATGCGCCAATTTGGTGCTCTGTAGACTTGCGCGACGGCAACCAGGCGCTTGTTAATCCAATGGGCATAGACACAAAGCTCGCCTTTTTTGACTTGCTTGTAAAACTAGGCTTTAAGGAAATTGAAGTTGGGTTCCCAGCAGCAAGCGACACTGAGTATGAATTTATCCGCCGCTTGATTGAAGAAAAACGTATTCCTGATGATGTTACAATTCAGGTTCTTTGCCAGGCACGTGAAAAGCTTGTTAAAAAAACAATTGAATGTATAAAAGGCGCGCCTAAGGCAATATTCCATATTTACAATTCAACTTCACCCGCACAAAGAAAGTACACTTTTAACATGACAAAAGACCAGATCAAGCAGCTTGCAATTGACGGTGTTAAATGTGTTAAGAGCTGCATGACAGAAGAAGACAAGAAAAGAATCAGGCTTGAATATTCACCAGAAACTTTTTCTATGACAGAAATAGACTATGCGCTTGAAGTTTGCGAGGCTGTTAAAAAAGAGTGGGGCGCTACAAAAGACAACAAGATTATTTTAAATCTTCCAACAACTGTAGAATGCTACACGCCAAATGTTTTTGCTGACAGAATTGAATACTTCTGCAATAACATTTCTGAACGCGAGAATGTTATTATTTCAATACACAACCATAACGACCGCGGTGAAGGCGTTGCAACTTGCGAGATGGGCCTCTTGGCTGGAGCAGACCGTGTAGAAGGCTGCCTCTTTGGAAACGGAGAGCGCACTGGCAACCTTGACATTGTTAATGTTGCGTTGAATATGTTCTCTGAAGGAACAGACCCGGAGCTTGACTTCCACGACATACTTTCTGTTGCGGAAAAATACAAGGAATTTACCGGCATGGATATTCCACCACGTATGCCTTATGTTGGCGAGCTTGTGTTCACAGCGTTTAGCGGCAGCCATCAGGATGCAATTCGCAAGGGAATGGCTTCTCGTGCCAAGATGGACAAGAACGCGCTTTGGGATGTTCCGTACCTGCTTATTGATCCGCATGACATTGGCCGCCAGTACGAAGGAATTATTAGAATCAACAGCCAGTCAGGAAAGGGTGGAGCGGCGTTTATTCTTGAGCAGGATTACGGCATTAGCTTGCCAAAGGCAATGCACCCAGCTTTGGGCGACTTGATTAAGGAAGCTGCTGACAAGGCGCAACGTGAGCTTCAGCCTGCCGAGATTTACAATTTGTTTGAAAAGCAATGGCTTAAGACAAAAGAGCCTCTTTCAATTGTTGACTTGACAGAAACACACCTTGAAGGCTCAGAAGATTCATCTGTGGAAGACCAGTCAATGGTAAGATCAGTTGTAACTTGGAACGGCAAGCAGTTTGCTATTGGAGAAAAAGGCAACGGGCCTCTTGACGCATTTGTAAACGCACTTGGAAAAACACCAGCGCCAAAATTCAATGTGACTGCGTTCCATGAGCACAGTGTTGGAACAGGAAGCAACACAAGCGCATTTGCTTATGTTCAAATTACAGAGGAAAACGGCAGCCAGTACTGGGGTGTTGGAAAATCAACTAACATTGGACGCGCCGGCATTTCCGCAGTAGTAAGCGCAATCAACCAGTGCAAGAAATAAAAAGCTTATAAATAAAAAGTCCACCTTGAAAAAGTTCAGGGTGGATTTTTTTAAGATGATGCAGACAATAAGTTTGAAATGTAAATTTAGAAAACTTAGTTTATGAAAACTTATTTTGCTTCAAACCCAATGTCGTCAAGGGCAGAAACTGCTTCTGACCTTTTAGTGTCGTCTTTAATTGTTACTGTGTGATTGTCCAAAGAAGTCTCATGCTCAATTTTTTTTGAATCAAGCGCCTTGTTAATTCTAGAAACGCATTTTTCGCAGTGCATTCCGTCTACTTTAAGTGTTGTCATATTTGTGCCTCTTTTGTTTTCTATAATATATTGATTTATTGTGGTTTTACAAATTTTATTTCATGAATTTTTTTAAAGTGTCCATAAGCTCGTCTAAAACTTTTTCATCGCCATTCTTTACGCCATTTACAACGCAGTTTTTTATGTGGGAGTCAATTATAATTCTAGAAAGGCTTGTGAGCGCGGCTTGCACGGCAGAAACTTGTGTTAGAACGTCAACACAGTAAGTGTCGCTGTCTATCATTTTTTTTATTCCCCTTACCTGGCCTTCAATCCTATTAAGCCTTGTTGTAAGAGCTTTTTTTTCTTCTTCTGAGCGGACTCTTTTTTTTTGACACTCGCATTTTGCCGTTTGTTCTGCCATTGAATCAGTCTCCAGAGCAGTCAGAGCAAAGTCCCCAGATGCAAGTTTGCATATGTTCTACAGAAAAACCTTTTGGCATAAGTTCAATACATTTCATATTGAATTGTGGAAGATATTTTGAGTCAAATATATCATAAACTTTACCGCATTTGCTGCATTTAAAATGAAGGTGCGGCGCCATGTTCCCGTCATAGCGAATTTCATCATCTTCTATTTTAATTGACTGTACAAGATTATTCTCTGAAAAAAGATGAAGAGTATTATAAACTGTTGTCCTTGAAAGAGTAGGAAATCCAGGGCTTAATGCTGAATAAATAGTGTCAACAGTTGGATGTGTTTTATGTTCACATACATATTTGTAAATTGCAATTCTTTGAACAGAAGGTCTTATTCCCTTTGAGTTGATTGTATCTGCATATTGTGTATCTGAAATCATATTTAATACCTCGATGTAATTATTTAATGATTTTCTAAAATAAAATATTTTTAAATGTCACTTTAATAGCTTGTATTATAACATGATTTTACAAAAAAAACAGTACACAGAGCTGTTTGCAACTTATTGCAGGCAGCCCTTTCTCCCGTGAAATCTTAAGTGGGGTAAGACTTCATTTGTGTACTGCTAAGTGGGGCTTATTTAAAGTAGCGTGCAAGAAGTCCTTTGAACCCTGCGCCGTGGCGGGCTTCGTCTTTGCACATTTCGTGAACTGTGTCATGAACTGCGTCATAGCCAAGCTCTTTTGCTCTTTTTGCAAGCTTAAGTTTTCCTTCGCAAGCGCCTGCTTCTGCAGCTGCCCTCATTTCAAGGTTTTTCTTTGTTGAGTCTGTAAGAACATCTCCTAAAAGCTCAGCGAATCTTGAAGCGTGGTCTGCCTCTTCGTAAGCGTAGCGTTTGTATGCTTCTGCAACTTCAGGGTAGCCTTCACGGTCTGCCTGGCGAGCCATTGCCAAGTACATGCCGACTTCGCTGCATTCACCTGTGAAATTGTCTTTTAAACCCTGCACAACTTCTGCGTCAAGGCCTTTTGCAATTCCAACTTTGTGCATATCTGCAAATCCAGAAGTTTCCTTCTGCTCAACAAATGCGTTTTTTGCATGGCACTGTGGACATTCATCTGGTGGATTGTCTCCTGTATAAACATAACCGCAAACTTTGCATACCCATTTCTTCATAATCAATTCCTCCAAGAATTAAATTTTTTTATCTGAAACATATATTGAATTGAACGTATGTTTTAGAAACTGTAATCGTTACAATATTGATAATATTACAATAAATTCTTTTTGTCAAGAAATTTTTTATTTTTTATTGAAAAAATCCTTTCTTCATTGCAAATTTTATTTTGCAGAAAAAAGGATTTCTTAATTTGGCAGGAATACTTAAATAAAATTTTCTATTTGTTTTTGTTCACAATGCGTGACTCGTATTTGCCAGTCGCAATTTCAATGTATCGTACAAAAAGAGAAACTTTGTTGTCTGTGTTAAGGTTGTCCCAAACAGTTTTTGTAAATTCATCAATGTTGCCTTTTATGTCTACAGGTGTTGGTTCGCCTTCAAAACTTGGAAGAGGTGTGCCGTCGCCTGTGTATGTGTGAATGAATCGTCCAATGCCTTTCTGTGGATTTTCATAAGCGAATGTAAAGCGGTTGCAGCTTTCTTCGTGGCCGTTGTCGCTCTTTAAAATTGAAAGCGCAAAATTATAATTGCCGTTTTCTACGTGCATAACGCCAGAAACTCTTGGTGTAAAGTTTGGTGCGTCTGGCTCAAATTTTCTTGTGCGGAGTGACTGCTCAAAAGTCTGCTGCTTGTCCATTGCGTCAAAGATTGTGTCTGTCTGGTCGCCGTTTGTTACAATTGTCTTGTTCCCTAAAACGCGTACAGGCGTGTAAATTATAAGGCTTGGGTCTTTCATTTTAGAAGGGTCGAACGCTTGTGTCTTAATGCCGTCTTCTGTTTTTACAAAGATTCTGTTGCGGCTGTTTTCACTTCTTCCCATTATGAAGTAAGCGGCAACTGCATATTTTCCATCATCAGATTTTCCTATTACAATTCCTCTTCCTGGATAAACATTTCCTGAAAGCTCTTTTGCAAGTGATTGGATTTCCATTTACAACTCCTGTTAAAATTATTATCTTTTTTAATAATACCACTAGCAAAGGTTTTATGCTATATTTTAATAAGCAAGAATAACTTTGTATTTCCATGGAGGAAATTGTATGGCTAATTTAATTGATTATGTGGAATGGCGGGGCGATGTTGATTTTAACACAAGCCCGCTAAATGAAGTTGACGCTCTTATTTTATGTCAGATTGAATATAATAATTTTGATAATCTTCTGCCTTCAGAATTTACAAAGAAGGGCATTACTCTTAGCGAGCTTGCTGCAAGTTTTGCAGAGTCCCCTGACTTTATAACAAGAAGCGATGTTGGCGCTATGATAAATCCACTGACGGTCAATCTTTTGCAGGCTGCTTCTACAACAAAAAGATTTGGCGGGCTAAAGATGTGCGGCTACATAAATAAAATTGATTTGTCTAAAGAAGAACAGTTTGCGGCTGTTACTTATGTTTTAGATGATGGCAGTTTCTTCATAGCGTACCGTGGAACAGACGACACTATTGTGGGCTGGAAGGAAGACTTTAATTTAGGCTGGGAAGACACCGTGCCGGCTCAAGTTGATGCACTAAAATATTTAGAGGATGCGTCAAAAGCATTGCGTGGAAAAATATACGTTGGCGGACATTCTAAAGGCGGTAACCTTACAGTTTATTCAGTTGCAAACGCCTCTGAGAAAATTAAAAACAGAGTTGCTGCGGCTTTTAACAATGACGGGCCTGGCTTTAGCGGCGACTTCTTTAAATCAGAGAAATTTCTTTCTGTTGAAAATAAGATTCAGAATTATGTGCCTGAGCTTTCTATAATTGGAATGTTGTTTTCTCATGCTGACAACTACATCACTGTTGAAAGCGATGAAAAGGGCTTGCATCAGCACGATCCGTTCAGCTGGCATGTAAGCGCTCATAATTTTGTAGAGTGCCCTGACACAAACAAACAAAGCAAATTTATTGGGGAAACAGTGAACACTTGGTTCAATGAACTAGACAAAGAACACAAGGAGCTTTTTGTAGAGACAATTTTTGGTGTTCTAAAAGACACTAACGCAAAGACAAACAGTGAATTAACTGCTAACTGGTGGAACACAATAAAGGCAATGCTAAAGTCAATGACAAAGCTTGACGCAAAAACACGCGACATTGTTTTTAAGACAATACAGCTTCTGTTTAAAACTGCGCAGGAAAATGTTGTTGAAAAGCTGAAAGCTGATAATAGAAAAAAATAAGAAGAAATTTAAGTAGAAATAAAGAGTGATTCAGCTTTTTCTTTATAATACAAGAAGATAATAGAGAGAATAGAGATTTGTGTCATTCGTAAGCGGTTTTGTCCATAATGAATGTTAATAAAAAGCGGAATTCTTTTTGAAAAAATTCTCGTTTGTAATACGCCAAGGATGGTCGAAAGGTGGAATGTATTTTTTACATGGAACAGGGATTTCATATTCAGAATCGACATCCTTTGAAAACTTCTGTCTT
>Ga0172378_10006303_pt1 | contig 11088 bp, 7 predicted proteins | sample GrowelOW332metaG_FD_119755 | JGI IMG/M metagenome (GOLD analysis project Ga0172378, IMG submission 119755) | Groundwater microbial communities from an aquifer near a municipal landfill in Southern Ontario, Canada - Pumphouse #3_1 metaG | ecosystem: Environmental > Aquatic > Deep subsurface >... | reverse complement strand
CTTTCTACCAGATTTGATTTTTGACTTGACTGATTTGGGCTATTCTCAGTTAATTCATCTTAACACCTCGTTTTTGCTAGTTGCGTAATAGCTAATGCAACAATAATATACGAGGTGTTTTTGTTAAGGACTATTTTTAGCTATTTTACTGCCTCTCAAGCACTTGGACTACTGGGAAAGATTAGTAAACTCCAATCTCAATATCCAGAATAAATATTCTACGTTCAGAGTAATCTCATGTCAAGCTTGGTGTGCAAATTTCCGTATTGCCACAACTACCGAAGGATCTTTTGAATCCTTCTTCTCTTTGCCTTTGTTCGATCCAGTGTTGAAGCAGATATCAAGCTGTTATCATCCTGTGCTCACCCGATGATAACCCGATAATATCAGGTTCAAGTATAGATAACCAGAAGAGGAATGAAGCTCTTGAACCGTTCTGCATAAGTATCTTCCAAATTTGAGTTTGGCAACCTAATAGCAAAACGACATTCATGCCTTGACGAGTCAGTGGACTTATTTCAACAATAGATCCCACACAATCAACGGGATACTGCCCGCATATTCATAAGGTGCCTTTATCTCCATCCCCATTGCCTCTATGATGATCTTGCCCCTCACGTTATATTTTACTTCACCCTTGAACACCCCTTTCAAAGCCCCAAATGCAGATTTGAGACTGGAAAGCTCAAAGACCATGCTACCTTCTTTATAAAAAACATGCTCATCATAGCTCAATTGGTTCTTCAGATTTCCGGTTCCCACCTTCTTTCCATCGATGAATATTTCCGCCGGAAAACCCTTCAGATTGAAGCTGAAGCCATAGGGATTGAGCAGAATAAAATCAGCTTTCAGTATGGATTTGCCCAGTCCATAATCGTCCACATAAGTTCGAGTGAGCTTAAACATATCCTGACCGCTGGCTTTCAGGCTGGGAATCACTTTCATCAAGTGCTCCTTCACCGGTAGGCTAAAAGATTCCTCAAAGTCAAATTCCTTTGAGATCCCCATAGCTCTACCCTCGCCATGAGCAGACACAATGAAGAGCAGATCGTGATTGATGCTGCTTACCATAGCGATCATGGGACGTGTCTGAATGCGCAAGTCAAAATCCAGATTAATGCTCTTTTTAGCAGGTAGGTCCAGCTCTTTACCCAGGCTCGCCATGCCCACCCGTTCCCGGTTTTGATCCAACAGATTCAGTTTCAAGCGCTTTATGCGAATTGAATAAGAATTCGGATTCTTTACGATGAGAGACACACGTAAGTCACTGTGATCCACTGAGATGGACATCACTCTTAGATCCTGAATCTTTACAATCTCCGGAGTCTTGAAAACAAAGCGGCAAGAGCTGAACAGCAAGCTCAGCAGAATCAAACCTAACGCCCTGTAGCACTTCATCATTACTCTCCAAACACTCTGAACCACAATTCCAGGGAGATTATATTGAACAGCATTTCCGCATCGCGGGAATTTCCCTGAAGATACCCGCGCCAGCGATTGTGAATATCTGCCAGATTCCAGATGCCGCGACGCCGAAACTCCGGACTGTAGAGGATGTCTTCCACAAAGCCTTTCAGTGGTCCCCTGAACCAATTGTTGTAGAATGGGCTCCCAAAGATGCCTTTATCCTTCCGAGAAGAGATTTCTCTGGGGACGCACTCCTTTAGCGCCTTGCGATGCAGTATCTTTCGATATGGGGGTTGAATCTTGTAAGAAGCCGGCAAACTGAAGACAAACTCCACCAGGTTGTGATCCAGGAAAGGCGTTCTGCTTTCCACACTGTGTCCCATACTCATACGGTCTTCGAAATGTAATAACGTTTGCAAGGAAGTTGTGTGCATCATATTGTACAAGAAATTTGCCAGGCGGGAGGCGGGAATATTGCCGATACGTCGCAGCATTTTCCCTCCGGCTTCGTACTTGGCTTCATCCACAAAGTCCCGATGGAACGGTTCAAACCGATAATAGCGGGATTCCAGGTCATAAAGAGTGGATTCCGGCATGAAAGTACTCATTAGGATCTTGCCGAAGTCTCCCATTGCCTTCATCGGATTTTTGCTGATAAAATGCCCGATTTCCCTGCCAAAGCTATGCAATCTAAACTGTCTCAGTTGATCTGCAAAATAGCGGTATGAGGCATGACGGTATCCCCCGGATATTTCGTCTGAACCTTGCCCCGACAGCAGCACTTTTATGCCTTCCTGATGGGTCTTTTGCATCAGAGCATACTGACTTACAAAACCTGAGGAAACCGGCAGATCGTTCAGCCATATTGCATGGTTCCACCAGGCAATGGCATCATCAGAATGGGGCGATATATAATTGGTCTGCACTCCGGTATGGGCAGCGATAATTTCGATATATGACCGTTCATCAAAGAGAGGATCTTCATCGTAATATACAGAAAATGTGCGCAATTGGTAGGGCAACATGCGGGAGGCAGAACACACAATAGCGCTGGAATCCATCCCTCCGGATAGAGAAGCTCCCACCGGAACATCGCTGCGCAATTGAAGTTTCAGGCTACTCAAAAAAAGATCATGATACTGTTCCTTGGCTTCGTCGAATCTCAATCTGCTCCTCTCAAACTTGGCGATATCCAGATGGTAATACTCTTTGATCAGGATGTTTCCCTGCTCTACAATCAGATTATGCCCGGGTTTTAGCACATGAATATCGTGCCAATAGGTCTCGTCATCATACACTAGCAAAGAATTGACCTTCATGCTGCGCCAGATCATGGCATTGTTCAAGTCCCGTTTGATGGGGCTTTGTAGCAGTTGCTTCATCTCGGAGCCCCAATAGAGCATATCACCTACCCGGCTGTAATAGAACGGTTTGATACCAAAACGGTCGCGGCTCATGAACAGCCGTTGACAACGAAGATCCCAGATGCTGAATGCCCACATTCCGATCAATCTGTGCACGCATTCATCTCCCCAGGCATGATATGCTTTGATTATCACTTCGGTATCGCTATGGCTGAAGAAGTTGTATCCTTTGCTCTGCAATTCGGCCCTCAAGTGCATGTGATTGTAGATTTCTCCATTAAAGATGATAGCCAGATCCAATTCCTCGTCATACATAGGTTGATGTCCGCTTTCATGCAACTCAAGTGTGGGCAAGCGCCTGAAGCCAAAGCCCAATTGTGCAATGCTCTCCCCAGCGCATTCACTCATGTGTTCTTTCACTTCCGCGCTACTGTCTTTTCCACAATACGCCATTACGCGCTTGTGGGAGATATCAAACAAGAGATAACCTTCATCATCGGGGCCACGATGAACTATCTGCCCCGTCATGATTTTTAGAATATTGTAATCAATTGGCTGTTTGTTGCTTACGCTTACTATTCCTGCTATTCCGCACATTCTTGTCATACTCCTTGTTCATAAAGCCCAAAAGCTTGGGGATAGGGAAAAAGTCAATACAAATTGTGACTCCGATACCAATTCTGCAATGTACTATACATACATCACCGCGATGAAGATATCAAAGGATAAACCTCTCTTAGGAACTCCCCCAGGATTTCATCAAACCCACTATCTGTGTCGGATTATCCACCAGATAGTCAGGATCCCTGCCCGCCAGCAAGTCCGTAGTATGAAAACCCCAGCTAACGGAGATAATACGCAGGCCACTTTTACGGGCAGCTACGATATCGCGGATCTCATCTCCCACATAGATCAGTTTGTTCTTACTCAAAGCGTGCTTCCTGATCTGTTTCTTGATGCTATTATGCTTGTTCAAAATCCCGGATGTGCCCTCGACCCAATTGAAGTAGTTCAACTTGTGCTGCTCCAGGAAATGTCTCAGGTTTTCTGAGCTGTTGGAGCTCAATAGAGCCATCTCACAACCCATAGACCTCAGTTCTTCCAGCATTTCCCGAATGCCCTCATAAGGCTCCAATTCATGTACCAGATGCCGATACTCGACCAAGGCCATAGAAATCAGGCGGGGTATTTTGTAAATTGGGATTCTCAGATATCTGATCGCTTGGGGAATGGTCATGCTGCGTATCTTGGTAAAGTCTTCATCATTCATCTGCTTCAGACCAAAGCGGGGAGCCACTATATGTGCTATCTTCAACAACAGATGGATGGAATCCGCAATCGTGCCGTCAAAATCGAAGAGCAGAAAAGGAGGCTTCATTTGCGCTGCTCCAGGACATATTGATAAGCCCTTTTTTTGCTGATTCCAAATCGCTGCGCCAGTTCAGCGGCCAATTCCCGGCTCTTTTTGTCGCCTGATTCAGCGATCATTTGTGCTGCCAATGCATTGGGAAATTCTATCTCTACTTCATCCGGGCCGTCGATCACGATTACAAACTCGCCTTTTTCTGTGATTTCGTAATCGGCCAGGATTGTTTCTATAGTGCCGCGTATACACTCTTCGTGCAGCTTGGATATCTCCCGCGCAATCGTAATCCTGCGGGAAGGAAAATGGCGCGCCATATCTTCCAAACATGCCTTTAGGTGGTGTACGCTTTCATACACAATACTGGGGTAAGGGTAGGCAGCAATCTGCATCAATACAGCTTCGCGATCCTTGTTTTTTGCGGGTAAAAACCCGATGAATTGAAACGCGGATGTACTGAATCCGGAGATGCTCAACGCAGGCACAAAAGCAGTGGCTCCGGGCAGAGCCTGAACCGGTAAGTTCCTCTTAACCGCTTCTGCCACTAGCCTTTGAGCTGGGTCGGATATTGCCGGAGAGCCGGCGTCTGAGACTACTGCGAGATCTTCCCCCCGCTCCAAATGCTCAAATAACGCTTGTTCTCTTTTACGCTCGTTGAATTTATGAAAGCTGATAAGCTGGGGAACTGGTATTTCGTATTGAGACAGCAAAAAAGCCGTCTTGCGCGTGTCTTCACAGGCAATCAGGCTTACCTTCTTCAGGGTATCAAGCGCTCTTAGGGTGATATCTCCGAGGTTACCAATCGGAACCGGTATTAGATATATCACCCCTATGCGCATATACTAGTCTGTTACTTTATGAGTTCCAGTTCTTTACCGATCTTGATGAAAGCGGCAATGGTTTTATCCAGATCTTCGCGGCTATGAGCGGCGGAGAGTTGTACCCGGATACGGGCTTTACCTTTTGGTACTACAGGATATACGAAGCCAATCACATACACGCCTTCTTTCAACAGCATATCAGCCATCTTGATGGCCAACGGAGCGTCATATAGCATCACCGGTACGATAGCGGTATTACCGGGAACGATGTCAAAACCGGCTTCGATCATCTTGCTGCGGAAGTACTTGGCATTGTCCCAAACCTTGTCTCTCAGTTCGGTGGAAGTACTCAATATATCCAAAACTTTCAACGTGGCGCCTACAATAGCCGGAGCCAATGTATTTGAGAAAAGGTAGGGTCGGCTGCGCTGACGCAGCAGTTCGATGATTTCTTTACGGCCGCTGGTGCATCCGCCGTTTCCGCCACCCATGGCTTTACCAAAGGTTGTGGTAATGATATCCACTCTGTCTTGCACTCCAAACTGCTCTGGAGTACCGCGTCCGGTTTTACCGATGTAGCCGGTGGCATGGCTGTCATCAACCATCACGAGGGCGTCATATTTGTCTGCTAGATCGCATATTTCGTCCAGCTTAGCCATGTCCCCATCCATGGAGAATACTCCGTCGGTGCAGATCAGGCGATACTTCATGTCCTGAGAATCTTTCAAAGCGTCTTCAAGCTCTTGCATATTGGAGTGTTTATAACGAAAGCGCTTGGCCTTACACAGGCGCACGCCATCGATAATAGAGGCATGATTCAGTTCGTCCGATATCAAAGCGCTGTCTTCGCCCAAAAGAGGCTCAAATACACCGCCGTTGGCATCAAAACACGCTGCATAGAGGATTGTGTCTTCTGTGCCTAAAAACTTGCTTACAGCATTTTCAAGATCTTTGTGAATCTGCTGAGTTCCGCAGATAAAGCGTACTGAAGCAAGACCATAGCCCCAAGTATTCATGATCTCCTGAGAGCCTTTGATTACTTCGGGATGGTTGCCCAATCCCAAATAGTTGTTTGCGCAAAAATTCAACGCACTTACGCCGCCTTTAACGCCAATCTTGGCATCTTGAGGAGTAGTAAGGATGCGTTCATGTTTGTAAAGTCCCTGTTCCTTGAGTTCTGCAAAAAGTGTTTGCAGGTCGGTTTTCATCTTGTTGTAAGCCATTGGTTCTTCCTTGTATAATGGATTGTTTATTTAGGGGGCATGTTTTCATCAAGCTGAAATAAGTCAATAGAAATGTGCTTTTTCGCCAAGACAATGACTGAGATACAAAACCCCTTATTCCATGCATTCTCAACACCCAATGGTGTATTTCGTTTGCTACTAAACACTATTCGGGATAATAATATAACTACAAGCTGGAATGGAACTTGCTTTATCTTCTATTATCAACTTTGTTTCTGGGAGGTCCGATGCGTATTGTGCTTTTAGGATTACTTCTCTTTGCCCTGATAACTCCGATTATGGGGCAAACAGGGGGGGAAGTAATTGAGGATTTCGAGAGTGGTATTGTACAGTTGGATTCCTGGCTCGATGAAGACCTGCAGCCCTCCGCTTGGATACTGGATACTCAAAACACTCATGCTTCATCCCAATATTCCTTGAAATTGACTGGTAACACCTGGAAACAACAATCAATCACGCCATTTCCCACTCAACACAATACAGTAATCGAATTCTGGGCATACCACATCTCTCAGGGTACAGTACGCGGTTTGGGATTTTCCGATGGGGAAAACCAACTTTTCTACAGCATCGACGGCAGCCGAATCCTGGATCTGGAGCAATGGGTACCAGTGTATCAAGGCTCAAAGCCAAGTGGAAGCTGGAACCATTATTGCCTGCCTTTGGGCTCCGATTGGGAGAGCTTTTTTGGCTATTTTCCCCAAATCACTTCCATCATCTATGTGAACGATCTGGATCAAAACCCTACAAACTCAGTATGGTTCGATAGCCTGATAAACATCAGCGACACTCTGCCCATAGCCCCGCAAGTAAGCATTTCTACGAATATTCCAGCAAAGATCAATCATCGTTATGTAGGCATCCAGTTTTCTGCCCAAATCATCGATCCGGATAGCGATGTTTTCAGCTATTATTGGAGCTTCGGCGATTCTCTTTACAGCAACGAAGCATCTCCTTATCACGTGTTTGATGTTCTCGATGCCCATCAGTACACAGTGAACCTGATCGTGACTGACGATACAGGGAAACGAGGCTTTGCTGCTACTCAGATCAACCCTGATCCAGGTCCCAGTTCCCTGCCCTTGACGTTAAACTTTGTGGGCGATGTGATGCTCGCCAGGCGCTATGACTCGCAGATTATCCCCTATTATGGCATAGACTATATTTTCTCTCCTACCTACTCCATGCTGGGCGGAGCTGCGGACGTATCAATCGCCAATCTGGAAGTGGTGCTAGCCAATACCGGCAGTCCTCATCCCACAAAATCAGTGGTTTACCGCGGCAATCCGAGTAACATGCAAGGTTTAGTCGTAGCAGGCATAGAAAACGTGTGCCTGGCAAACAACCATACGCTGGACTACGGTCTGCCGGCATTGAACCAAACCAGAGCTTTATTGGAAGCAAACGGCATCGGCTTCAGCGGAGCAGGCGCAAATTCCTACGAAGCCTACCTTCCCTCATTTATCCATCAAAAAGGCATCAGCATCGCACTCTTGCGCAGCAGCGACCGCACCGGCCAATACAACAATGCCCAGCCCTATCTGCATGCTGGATTTGACAAAGAAGGCTTTGCTTATATGACCCCTTATTACAATGCTTTGCAAATACAAGCAGTGGATGGTATTGCAGATCTCAAGATTATCGAGATGCATAGCGGCAGCGAGTATTCCACCTGTCCTGGAGAAGATTATGGCAAAAGCAATCCTTTTCTTGGAGATATTCAGGATGAAGATTATTCCTATCGCAGCGATGTGCCGCGCCAATGGGATCGCGAGATTCGTCAAAGTGCAATCGACAACGGAGCGGATCTGGTAATAGTACATCACCCCCACATCGTGCATGGTATGGAGCTTTACAACGGTAAAGTGATCGCACATTCTTTGGGCAATTTCGTTTTTGATCTGGATTATCCCGAATGTATGAACTCCGCAATATTGTACGTTGACGCTTATCCGGACGGATTCAAGAATCACTACCTAAGGCCTGTATTTATTGATGGGTACATCCCGAAACCCGCCACTGGGCAGCTAGGCATCCACATCCTGGATTACATCGCCATGAAAAGCCGAGAACTGGACACAATTGTAGTAGTGGACAAAGAAGAACTGAAAGCATCCGTTCCCTTGGTTCCCGAAGCTCTGAACGCAGTTTCTCACACTTTCTTGCTGGACACACCTCTGGTACATCGTGAAGGGGGTTCTCAGTACACTGCTCCTCACAAACTCCCCAGATACGGCAGTATCAGTTCTGTGGATTATCCGGGACCGGCGCAAGACACTCAAATACGCTTGGGCAGAGAGCTGGTATGGTTTGGAGATTTTGAGGATGCGGGATGTAACCTGTGGGATGTGGCAGAATACTCCGATATCGCCATGGATGGAGCCCGCAGCGCCTCTTTCTCCGGTACCACCACCAGCGCTCAAACTGCCACAATCTCGCAAAAGATGAAGATATACGACCCCTTAAAAAGCTTCACTTTGCATGGCTGGATATTCACCCAAAATGCCCAAAGTGCAAACATCACTGTTCGCTTTTACAATAACCGGACGGCATACTCTCCCATCCACAGCGAAGACATCACTACGAACGTTAGCGGAAATATGCCCTGGAAATACTTCTATAAAGACCTCGTAGTACCTGCCAACGCATGGTATTTTGACATTCGGCTCAGTTTTACCGGAACCGGGAATAGCCGCTCCAAAGCTTGGTTTGACAACGTTGGCCTCATCCAATGGGAGGACTGGTTGCCTCATGAACAGACTCAGATAATGTATCCCAACGACTTCTATTGGTTCCAGCTCCGGACAGCTGAAGGGGTCAAATCAATAAGCTGCAACATTTTAGAAACATCGCTATCCCCTGCTCGTGAGAGACACGGCAATTCTAATCCTCCATCGGCTTTGCCAGTTACCGTGTATCCCAATCCCTTCAGAGCAGAAACCACCATCTGTATCGAAACCACCGCCAAAAGTCCAATCTCCGTGAAAATCTACAATATCAAAGGCCAGCTGGTTCGCAGTCTTCAAGATGATGTCCCCGGTTACTCAAAACACAGCTTGACCTGGGACAGTAAGGATAGCAATGGCCAAAGCGTAGCCTCCGGATTGTATTTCTTCAAAGTCCGGTGCGGAGAGCGTGTAAGCATGCGGAAAGCGATATTGTTGAAATAGTTGCACACTCACAATCCCGGAGCATGCAGACTGCTTATCTCATCACCTCAGAATCAGCGAGATGTGAAGCAGATATAAACGCATCATCATCGAGTGCTGACAGCATGAAAACACCTTGATATCCCCTTCAGCACTAACCAAACCTGACAGCAGAACCTTTCAGGAGGCTTATGCAGGACATACCACGCACTAAATTGCTACAAACAAGGCGCAGATCATTTTGGGCTTGACATATAATGCCATTTTACTGGATGATACTCAGAACCCAACAGTTAATAATTACAGGAGATACACATGGAATACTTTTTGACTGATGACCAATTGGAAATGCAGGAAATTGCCCGCAGAATTGCCAACGAAAAGATGAAACCCCTTTCCGAGCATTATGATCAGGAAGGGATATTCCCTTGGGATATAGTGGAAATAATGCGTCAGAGCGACCTCTTTGCCATTCTGATCCCGGAAGATTATGACGGCATCAGCGGCAAGGTTATGGATCTCGCCGTTGTCACCGAAGAGCTTTGCGCAGTAGATGCAGGTATTGCGCTGGCATTCGGAGCCACCGGATTGGGTATGTATCCCATACTCATCGCTGGGAGTGAAGAGCAAAAGAAGAAATATCTGCCCATCATTGCCGCAGGAGAACAGCTTGCAGCGTTTGCGCTTACAGAAGCCAACGCCGGTAGTGACGCCGGAGCCATCGAAACCACTGCCCGCAAAGAGGGAGATTATTATATCCTGAACGGTACCAAACAATGGATCACAAATGGCGGCGAAGCGGGCATTTACACTGTATTTGCCATGACGGACAAGAATAAAGGTGCCAGAGGTTGTTCCTGCTTCATAGTAGAGAAAGATACCCCCGGCTTTACTTTCGGTAAAAAAGAAAACAAAATGGGTATCCGTGCCAGTGCTACTCGAGAACTTATCTTCGAAGACTGCAAAGTTCCTGCGGAAAACCTGCTGGGTCGCGAAGGCACCGGATTTATCACAGCAATGAAGGTGTTCGACAAATCCCGCCCCATGGTTGGTTCACAGGCCGTCGGCATTGCCCGCGGAGCCTTTGAAGCTGCTGCCCGTTATTCCAAAGAACGCCAACAGTTTGGCAAACCTATCTCCAGCTTCCAAGCCATTCAGTTTATGCTGGCAGATATGGCCACTCAAATCGAAGCAGCGCGCGCTTTAGTGTTTCAAACCGCAAAGATGGTGGATGCCGGCATCAAAAACTACTCCAAAGAAAGCGCTATGTGCAAATACTTTGCCAGCGATGTGGCAATGAAGGTGACCACCGACGCCGTTCAAATCCTGGGTGGATATGGCTACATGAAAGAGTATCCAGTGGAAAAAATGATGCGCGACGCCAAAATCCTGCAAATCTACGAAGGAACAAACCAGATTCAACGCGGAATCGTGGCCTCAAACATCCTCAAAGAGTTCTGATAATGCACGAGTGGATTGAAGAGCTGCCCGTGGCAATCACGGTTTGCGACACAAACGCCATCATAACTGAAATGAATGAAAAAGCAGCACTTACAAACGCTGCTCATGGCGGCAAAGAGCTCATTGGACACAGTCTGTACAATTGCCATCAGCCACGCAGTATCGAAATCATACGGCATATGCTGGCCACAGGTGAGCCCAATACATATACCATAGACAAAGCCGGTCAGAAGAAACTAATCCATCAACAACCCTGGTACAAGGACGGCAAAATTGCGG
>Ga0172378_10006301_pt1 | contig 11091 bp, 11 predicted proteins | sample GrowelOW332metaG_FD_119755 | JGI IMG/M metagenome (GOLD analysis project Ga0172378, IMG submission 119755) | Groundwater microbial communities from an aquifer near a municipal landfill in Southern Ontario, Canada - Pumphouse #3_1 metaG | ecosystem: Environmental > Aquatic > Deep subsurface >... | reverse complement strand
TCAATGTAAGGTTTTCAGATGATCAAAGATGACAATGTTCCGAGAATAGACAGTGTAATCGATATAGCGTTATCCGTTATAAGGGGAAAATGGAAGACTCTGATACTTTGTAAATTGGCAGACTGCGACAATATGAGATTCTCACAATTATTATGTGAATTGGAACCAATATCTGCCCGGATACTTTCAAAACAGCTTGGAGAGATGGAACAGGATAAATTAATCAAAAAGATTGATTTTGAAGAGATTCCTCCACGTATAGAATACTCTATCTCTAGTCAAGGCAAAAATCTTGTTCCTGCATTAAGAGAACTTGCAGATTGGGCCATGATGAATAAATTTGATCAAATATCTTACGAAGGAGTGTCTGATATTCGAGTGTTTTGGTCAGATAAATATAAGGGCTCATATGAAGGTCACGATAAGACCCTGTGAATCGATTTAAGAACAGATAAGATTCATTATAGCTTGAGTTTGACGAATGGGCGCTAGACATTGTGAAGACCATTGTCAGCAATCGGGAATCCATTTTTAAGCCCGATTTTGATACTTGAGCATCCGCCGCCTATGATATAGTTGCTGCAGTTGCAAGCGATGCATCTGTCTGAACTCATAGTTAGGCCTCCACTCTTTCAATATAGACCCTTCCACTTTCTTCGGCGAATAAGATATTGTCTTCCTGAGAGATCTTTAGCAGTATAGCAACAGATTCGGGGATGGTCACACGTCTGTTTGTGGTCATTTGGTTGAATCCCATAACTTTTGGCATGGTTACACCTTTGAACTATGTAACTATATTATTGGTTATATATGTTATGATGTTGAACTGTGAACAGAATAACATAATATGTTTTACCTTACACGTTGTAAAGCAGTAATGTATGACATTGAAAACGGTACTTTCACAACCAAATTCCGTGGTAATTTTAGTATTTCTTCTAGAATCTGGAGGGCATTCTAAGGCTACCTTCATACGTGATGTCGTAGGCAATTATAATTCAGTAAAAACCGCTGGACAGAGGCTTGCAGATGAGGGACTAATCACGGTTACAAACTATTCTGGGAAATCATCGTACATTTTGTATGAACTGACTTCCCGTGGCCGCAATGTAGCCATACATTTGCAAAAAGCCGAGACAGAGCTGTCGGGCGAAATAATTATAGATCCTGACACGGACACTGAGCCTAGTAATGCATCCGATCTTCCTATTGAAAGATGGAAATTTATTAAAAAACCATGCAGCGATATTATTCTATTCACATTATTGGAAACTTCCAACATAACAATAACCAATCTAAAGAAGAAATGCAAGGGCGAGGAAACACACATGATAGATAGGATCCACGAGGCTGAATCGTTGAATCTGATCACAGGTCTGCATCCGGATGGCCCGCAATCGGAGATCAGATACAATCTGACCACGGATGGCAGGAACATGGCAGAGAATCTCCGCAGATCCATGGAATGCCAGGAAGTGGTCGAGACAGATTATGAAGCACCTTCGACAGAAGAGAATATGGTGAGGTAAAAATTCTTTAATGTAAGATAAATAGCTAAAAATTTAGAAATTAGGAAGTGAAATATGCTACAGATTACACCAGCTGAAAATAGTATGCTCTATTCAGGTCCAACTAATATTATCAATCAAATTAATAATGAACATCACATACCAGATGAAGATCTTACAACAAACGAGATTGATGGATATGTAGTATTTTTAGATGTTCTGGGTGTCAAAAATAAGATTAAAGATGGTGGAATCAATATCATATTGGGTCAGCTATTAGATCTCTCAAAGAGCGTAGAAGAATATATATCGGATTCACAGCAGGGTGATTGTTTCAAATTTTTATCAGTATCTGATTGTATTATTTTGATCTGCGAAAGAGAGTCGGGTTTGAACTCGTTTTTAAAGATTATATCAAAAATTGTTTGGAAAGCGTTAAATTCTTATGAACTGTTGTTACGTGGTGCTATAACAAAGGGAAAACTATATGTGATTAGTAAAAGCGATAGTGCAGGATATGTGCAAATTTTAGGTAGGGCATATATGGATGCATATGAACTTCAAGAGAATAATGCCGTTTATCCTCGTATTATATTCAGCGATGGTATAAAGTTAAATAAAGATGATAAGAGGTGCATTCTTGACAAAGATGGAATGCGTTTTTTGAACTATATATTCTGCATCGCTAATCTAGATGAAATCCAAATTAATAACGTTATAGAAAAGCTAAAAGTTCAATATAAAAAATTTCAACCAGGTAGATCTGAAAAAAAAATAGATCTACATATAGAAGAACGTAAAAAAATCGCTTGGGCAATAAATTATCTAAAGGAGAGATAAATCATGTATTTTGGAATTAGATTATTGGATACACTTACGACTGCTTTGTATGATGACCCGATCGTTCTTTTTAGAGAGTACGTTCAGAATTCAATAGATGGGCCGGAAGGATGCAATATAGGCAAAAATAAAGAACACATCAATGTAGATATCAATATAGATAAAATTTCAAAGACAATAACAATTCTTGATGATGGTCCGGGGTTGGATCCCAGTAAATTCGATAATGCAATGAAATCGATATCCAACTCTAAAAAGGGTGATAAATCTGTTGGATTCAGAGGCATAGGTAGATTTTCGGGAATGTCTTTCTGTAAAAATCTTATTTTTGAAAGTAAAGTAGCTAATAACAATGTCATAAAAATATGTAATATCGATTGTGAAAAATATCTTGAGTTGCTTAATAAAAACCCAGATATGGATTTGAAAAAAGCAATAAATGATATTACAATGATCACTGAAGAAAAATCCGAAGCTAGTTCTGCTCATTACTTTAAGGTTACATTATCCGAATACAAAAAAACTCTAGAATGGATTTTAGATTTGAAAAGTTTCATTAATCGTCTTTCTGAATTATTACCTGTTGATTATTCTGAAAAGTTCAAATCAGCTAAATTAATAAAAGAAAAATATAAAGAAATTTTTGAAGACGATTTTGACAATTACGTATGTAACGTAACAGTTAACGATAATAAAATCTTTAAAAAATATACGGATGATCAAATCGGAGAATCGAAGATCATTTACAAAGTATTTTCTGTTCCAGACAAAAATTCTGGTAAACCTGTTAAAGCAGCATTGACATGGTTTTCATTCAACACCAAAATGGAGGCTAACATATCTTGGAAAAATGCGGACATAGACGGGTTGATGGTCCGTTCGAAAAATATGGGCATGGGCGATAAGAAATCATTAGCTCTTTATGTACTTCGTGGATCTAATTATGTTACAACAGAAAGAGAAATGAAAGCTGCTCTAGATGGTATGTCTGGAGAGGTCCTTATCAAAACAAATTCATTGGAAGATGATGCGAAACGCGAATGGTTCAAACCTTCGGAACAATCCGATCTTTTTGTTAATGCTATTGCTGATTTTCTTAGTAAAGCTCATGATTTTAGATATGCAGCATCAAAATATAGTAATGCACTAATCAAAAAATCGAATGGAAAAAAATCAACAGATTCGGAAGTTCAGAAAGCGCAAGAAAACCTCATAAAAGCAATCAATGAATTTACAAATACGGATTCATATTCAGATAAAAGTCCCTTTGTAAAGAGATATATAGATAAATATGGTGGAGAAATAAAAGACAAAAATATCCATAATGAAAATGCAAAGAATAATGATCAGCAATCTAAAGATGACTCTGATTCGAAGGATACAAATAAGACTACAACTGGTGAAAAATCAGTAAACAGTGATGAAGCATCCGAGGCTGTAGATGAAAATAAGGTCATGACCGGATTTTCTGATTACGACGTTCCTGAAGAAGGCTCCTCTTATAAACGCTTCTACGATGATATCATGTTGCTAATCCAAAAGTTCATGAACTCGAACGGCTATGGAGTGGCGTTCGAAGATTTGCGCGTATACATTCGCGAAAATTACAACGGAGAGAAAGAAAATGGAGAGAATCCTCCTGGTAGAACCTGATTACAAGAACAAGTTCCCACCTATAGGTCTCATGAAAATCTCCACATATCACAAAAATAAAGGTGACTATGTAGAGTTTTTCAAAGGACTCGCTCCTTATGAAAAAATCGTAGAGTCAGATAGGATATACATTACAACACTCTTCACATTTTACTTTGATAAGACAATAGAGACCATCAATCACTATCGTTTGTTCTATCCTGATCGTCTCATCTACGTCGGCGGAATCGCTGCGTCTATCATGCCAGACAAGTTCCGTGAGAAACTAGGCGATGAGATTCACATACAAGTAGGTCAGAGGAAATCATCTAATGACATGGGGTATGACGATAACGTCAATGTGGACGCCCTTCCATTGGACTATGATATCCTGGACGACGTTCGATACAAGTATCCTGCAGCAGACAATTATTTTGCATATACGACACGCGGATGTGTAAATAAATGTCCGTTTTGTGCAGTTCCCATTCTTGAGCCTCGTTTTGAAGAAACAAACAATCTGATCGAACAGATTACATTTTCTCGTGAGACATACGGCGATCATCGCAATATATTGTTGATGGACAACAATGTTTTATGTTCGAATAATTTGAAAAAATTGGTTTCAGATCTAAATGAACTCGGATTCAAAAATAATACAAAGAACTACGTCAAGCCGAATTTCTTTGATATAGGCATGAAGAAAATAAATAGAAGAATAAAATCCGGCAATAGTACAAGACAGGTGTCTTGTGAATTGATTTCCAGGTTCAAAAATTTGAACCAAGACATCATGTCCGCAGAGATGTCCAACTTATTCAGAGATTTTCTCAACTGTACTGATAGTTTAGACAGCGATTCAGAACGTATTGATCTATTGAAGGAAAATCAGGATCTCTTACATGAGGTTGTTCACAGATACGTTCGCAGTATTCCAGTACAGAGATTTGTAGACTTCAACCAAGGCATAGATGCACGTCAGATAACCGATGAGAACATGTCGATATTTTCTAACATACCTTTAAGTCCGTTCAGGTTGGCATACGACCATTATGAGTTCAAAGACACATACGAGAAGGCCTTTAGAAAAGCGTATAAATACGGGATTAGAAACTTTTCCAATTATATGCTGTATAATTACAAGGAAACTCCCGAAGAGCTATGGTTGAGAATGGAGCATAATGTTCTTCTGAACATGGAATTCAAAGATGCCCACGTGTTCTCATTCCCCATGAAGTATGCACCCATTGATGAAACTGATCGCAGTCATATTGGAGAACGTTGGACTAAAAAACAACTAGATGCAATGAATGTAATACTCAATGTAACCAGAGGAGTTGTTATGGGGGAAGATGATTTCTTCTATAAGGCATACGGCAGTACACCTGAAGAATTCGTTAAGATCCTTGCGATGCCCAGCGAATTCATAAAACACAGATCATTTTTCGATGGCAATGGTTTGATTGATAGTTGGCGCAATGAATATGACTATCTTACAGACGAAGAGCGCAGCGAACTATTGGTAGTTTTGAGTAAACCCCGTTTAAAAAATGCAGTAGAAAGATTGCCTATAATGCGCTACTATCGCATAACCATGGAAAAGTGCTTAAAAATCAATATTCCGTGTCCTGAACACATACTATTGCAAATCTAAGAATTAGCATAAGACGACAACACGCCCTGCATACATACCCGTAAGAGGGATTGGATGTGCAATCTCATGTGTAACTGCAATCAAGACGATGATTTGACATGATGGGCGTATGTAACGATTGTTGGTTTATTATTATTAACTTAATTTTATCTTACTGAAGGCCTTGATACACATTGCTATACAACAAATCACACATTTATTAAAAAGCAACATTATGAGATATACAATCAAGATAATAAATTAATATAATATCAAAGAGAATTTAGAGTAAAAATATGATAAATGTGATAAGAATGTCAGATGAATCCAACAAGCGTTTTATTACCGAATTACATAGATTAAAAATGTCTGGAAGTAACAATATTACAGACGAGCTCTGGTACAATTCTCTATGCAGATATGAAAATTACATCAACATTCTATTAAAATGGTTATTCTTGTGTGAACAAGGGTTTTATTTGAATACACCCACTCAAGTTCTAAAAAAGGGAACAAAGTTATATCGGGTTAGGCCATTCGAGGTCAACACAGACTTTGGACAAGCTAAAGAATGGATGGCAAACCCTAACAAAACACAGAATAGGGCCAACAAACAAGGTGAAGCAGTGCTATATTTGTCAAGCACACCGGATCTGTGTCCGCTTGAAACATTTTTGAATAAAGGTGAAAAATATGCTCTGGGTGAATATGTTGTCTCAGATAACATATTAACTATATCTTTTTGTGATATAACTCATAAACATGATGCTTATGACATAATAGCTATTATTCTTAATGCATTTTTTATCGCACCTGCTAGAAATGAAAAAAATGTTGAACTCTTTAAATTTCTTGATGATTTCTTTTCTAACATAAATCTTTACGACATGCCTCCGGAAAGTTTTAACCAAGAAGAGGTTTTCAAAGATCTGATCAAAATTGATCTGTCATTGAGGTTTGGAGCAATGAATAAAAAAACCCAACTATATGAAATTACTAACATAATGTCCAATGCGCTCGTGAATAGCAGTGGTCGTAAAGCAGATGCATTACGTTATAGTTCATGTTTCATTCCTATAGAGACGGCTGGAATTATTTCGAATACGTACAATATTGCCTTATTCGAAAGTGGATTCAACAAAGTAAAATTTACAAATCATGAAATAAAAACATATGATGGTGTAACTGGAAATGAAATGTTGCAAGCCTTAGTTAAAAAAGATGATGTGTAACTTTAATTTAACAACATATGAATAATTAAACTTTGATATGATTTCAAATTGATTGCAACAAGATTTCTAAAATACAAATACATGGATTCTTTAACTAACAAAATATAGCTTAAAATCAAATATATAATTTATCACCATCACTGAATCTGCAAGCCCCGGAGTATTTTAGGAAAAATATCTGCACAATAATCTCCAGGGTTGTTTATATGATGATCATCTCAGCTTTACTCTGTACCCCCCTGTATTCTTTCCCGCTTTCGAAGATCCTTTCCGCATGCCTGTCGATCATCCTCTCCAGATCCGCCGCTATGATATTCAGATCGTAAGAGGGTTCTCCGTGAAGGGCTTCCAGGAGTTCCGAGGAATTCATGACGGTTTCTCTCAGTTCGTGAAGGATCTCGATCAATACACAGGCTCGTTCATGAAGATCTAAACAGTTTAGTTCTTCTTAAACACTTTAAGAATTGTATATATCCTGCAATCTAATAAATATAGATGGAAGTGAATGAAGAAGTCGATAGCCGTGTAGGGATATGTTGGTACTGCCAAAGGTCCGGTAGATCTTTCAGGTCTTAAAGATAGGATTGTCGGATATCTCGATATCCTGGGATACAGTAATAAGGTCTGCGATGAGACAACTGTGAGTTCATTTTATAATGAATTAACTCAAGCTCTAAATGAAACAAAACGCAGACTCAAAAATAACTACATTCTTAATGTTACCATCGTTCTTTACACAGATAATATCCTCTTAATAGGCAATTGCCCCAAGGATATTTAGTTTGAATTTCCTGATTCTTTCTTCACTACCATAATGGCTACAAATTACATTCAGAAACTGTTGTTGCTTAAATATGGTATTCTTACAAGAGGTGCAATAGCAATTGGAAAATTAGCTTATGATGACGATTTTTTGTATGGCCCTTTGATGGTTCTACTGAATGATCTTGAAAAGAAGGCCAAATACCCTCGTATTCTTGTTCACGAATCGGTAATTAACTTGATTGATGAATGCGAACCTTGTTATGAATTTCCAGCTCATTGTAAGGTTTCTCGCTTCTTTTTCAAAGACCTTTCAGATCAATTGTGTTTGAATTATTTGGGATTCAACATGCCGTCCGTATTACCTGAAGATTCACACATGGTATGTCCAACTATGTCCGACATATCGGAACACAGGAGAGTTATAACAGAGCTTATGAAAACTCATTACGATCGTAAACCCGACATGAATATTGAAGATTGGAAAAACATAAGAGACAAATACGTCTGGGTCATTCAATACCACAATGATTTCTGTCTTTTGCATGATATTAAGGATTATATTATTGATACAGAAGTCTACGATTCCACACATAACAATTGATGTTTAGACCTTATGGCTTATACCTTTACAAAAATGTAAAACAATCCGTGTCACATGTGTATACATATCTGATAGACTATTCTCTGTTTTGAAGGCTGTAGCTCCTGCATTTTCTCCCAGGTCCCTCGTCGAAACGATGGTGACGCGCCCCCTGGTTTTCAACTGTTCGGGAATGAAAGTCAAAATTTTTTATCTATTAATGACCTTCCATTCAAAAAATTGTGATGCCAATGGTCGAAATCCATGATTATTTGTATCTCTTCCTTAAGGTTTTCAACCGTTACATCCGTGATTCCGTGGCCTGGATAATTATCTAGAAAATAAATCAATGACTCATAGCAAACTTCAAGAATAGGATTCAATTGTCTAATATCTACCTCATAATCATCAAAATTAGGATAATATCTTCCGTTTTCTTTTTTCAAAAAATTTTTTTCGGTATCAATCCAATCACCATGTACAGAATGGCTGTCGGTACTGTACGAAGCGTAAAGATTGCTCAGTCCAACATTATTCATCTTCTTGCGCATATCTTCTAGTTTCGGAATTTTTTTACCTTGGCTCATATCTGCCGAAAGATAGGCTTCACTTATGTATTTCAGCAATCCATCCTCATACTCTGCAAAAGAATCATTTTCTTCCTTGGTTCCTTTAGATCTGTTATTTTGGATTAATTCTTCAAATTCTTTTTCCGATTTCAAACTCGATTTTCTATAGTCGTCTAATTTATTTGGATACTTGATGAGATATCGAAGATTCACGTTGCTCTCCATTATATTACGCGAGATAATCGCTGCAGTAGTACGAACATTCAACCTTTTACACGTGATTCTTCTACTGTAAGCGAGAAATTTGTAAATTCTCATTATTAAACCATAGATGACAGCCTGATCTAGATCATATCCTTTAAAAGTGTGTTGAGATTTACGTATTACTTCTTCGAAACGTAGCATAGGCATAGTAACAACATCTGTCCACACACGTGTAAAATCTTCGTTTTTGAGAGTATTGCTATCATTTTTTTCAAACAAATCTTTAAAATCATTTGAAATTATTTCTTTTAGACTCATATTTTCAGTATTCATGTATTGGCCGTCCTAAACTATGATGTAGGTATTGTAGACAGTAAATAAAATTTTGATGACTGCTAGATGGAAGATGTTCAGGACACTCAGACTTTTGTTAAATACAATCTGGTGAACCCTTTTTCCCTCTATGCTAAGAGATATTCCTTGTACAACTCTATGGCTTCGAAGAAAGAATTGTTTAGTTACTGTCTTCAGTCAGACTTGTGGCCATACGGCGGTTCTTGAACTCGACCGTAAAATATTTGCCATCATTATCAAAGTTGATCAATCCTTTCGGTCTCATTTTCTTCTTCTCGAGAAAAATGTGCTCTGTATCATATTGGAATCCATGGTCACACCAGGACAGCCCGCAGTCGCGTTGACGATCTTCACTACGGACACGATCGGTTTTGCAGTCCTCAGCTTGTTATGAATATAAATTCCACATTATCTCAAATATCTGCTAAGACGATTATGACCAACAGTTAATTTAATTATAATGTTCAAATTTTATATGAACGAAAAAGGTCAAGTAACTATGATATCTGAAAAAGCAGAGTCGATAGGCGAAAGGATATACGATTTGGCGGAAGAATACGACGAGGACTTCAAGATCTGGAATGAGGTGCTGCTGTATCTCGTTGATGAAAGCATCTTGTCTTCTAATCAGGAAGAACAGGATCTCAAGTTGGCCAAGTTCAAAGAGGATCTCGATCGATACATAGGATCGTTCATACAGATCTGATCCATCTTTACGCTTCTCCTCATATACCTTTTTCTTTTGATTTGATTCTAATAAAAATAAATGATGAAATAAATTTACTACGAATTACCGAAGAGATTACTGCGATTATCGGAGCGAATCATCTTTCAGAACGCGGGGGTCCCGTCCATGGAGAACTCATCACCTGCGTAAATCGTAGGTCAGAATATCCACCACTATATAATCGGTGCGAGTTCTGCACGTCCATCTTCGTTTGATGTGAACTTGTTAATCTTATTCCATCCTTTGCGGCGCATATTGTAGACGTTCTCCTCGGTGGTTCCCCATTCGTCAGCGAATTCTTTCGTGGCCTGCTGCGGAGAGAGCACGGCACGGGCCTCTTTGAAAGTAAGCTTCGCATCCTTCTGAAGACGGAAGATCCTTGAGACAGTTCAGGCACAGCATCCTTTCGCTGCATGAGAACTTCTTGTCGAAGTGCAACTTGCCGTTTCTTTTCAATGCTATGAGGTAGCCATCGGCGACAAGATCTAATTGTATACGATATGAGGTCATGCGACCACCCCTTTGCCGCTGCGTGCGTGATCGTCATCTGCATGATACCCTATGCACCTACAGAATCCGTCACGGTAGTTGTTGTAGACGCGATTAGAATAAGGGCAGGCTCTGTCGCAAATTTCCTTTATGATATCGGGTGTTGCAGCGCAAATCCGATCTTAAGAGGACATATAACAGGTCCCGTATCGGTTGGGATCACGTTCATGAGGAATCCCCCGAAATGAAGTTGTGCGATGGGTTGGCGAGGAGATCATACTTCAAAAGTGACCGATCTAGGTCAGAAATATGGCTGCACTCGAGGCATTCGCGACGGATCTTAGATATTGATCCGGGTGTGCAAATACATGGTGCGCCAGGGATGCTGGCGCAAAAATGGATTTTCGAAAATCTACCGTCTGGGTAGAGTAAGTTGGTGCGGATGCCGGGATTCGAACCCGAGTTCTAACCTTGGCAAGGTCAAGTGATAACCAGCTACACCACATCCACGTGATAATCGGGGGATTATATGAACGAATATAAAGTTTATTGTTGTCC
>Ga0172378_10006300_pt1 | contig 11091 bp, 9 predicted proteins | sample GrowelOW332metaG_FD_119755 | JGI IMG/M metagenome (GOLD analysis project Ga0172378, IMG submission 119755) | Groundwater microbial communities from an aquifer near a municipal landfill in Southern Ontario, Canada - Pumphouse #3_1 metaG | ecosystem: Environmental > Aquatic > Deep subsurface >... | reverse complement strand
TTTTTATAAGTTCAAGTTTTTTCATCATTATTTATTTTTAATTTAATTGATTCTATGCTTCTCCTTGTTTCTTATCGGAACGATAAAAAGTGGTATAGTAGATTGCTTTAGAACACTTTCAGCCACACTCCCTAAGAGTATATTTTCAAACCACTTTCGGCTATGTGTCCCCAAAACAAGAATATCTACATTCATCTTTTTAGCAAATTCCATTATAGAATCTGCAGTATCACCTTCTAGTAATAACGTTTTTATCTTGTCATCATGAAGTTTACCTTTCGTTCTATCCAAAAAATGCAGAGCTGCTTTTTTTAATCCTGGAACGGTCGTCGTTTGATAGGCGTCCATATTCATGGAAATATTAAAACTCATAATTGGAGGATAATCAACTGAAGAATAATACACCGGTTGAGACAAAACATGTACAAGAAGGACTTCAGCTCCCATCATTTGAGCCAATGCATGTCCTTTTTCTGCTACTTCTATTGAACTGGGATCATAATCCAATGCAATCAATACTTTCTTCATATCATTTGTCATTTTGTGTTTTGTAACGGATCTTTACGAAACTCAGTATCTTTAGGGAGTCGATATAGCAAACATGCTCACCTTTATCTCGTTAAGCGAAGTGTCGGGAAACAATGTTTTGGAGAAGTGAAAACATTAAGCTAACCAGATTTCGATGATTTTACCATCTTATGACCCTTCTATAAGACTCTAAATATATCTAAAATAAATAAGATACACAATAAAATAACTGATTATTAATACTTTTAAGTTCAAACCAGAACTGCAGTAACTCTCTTTATTTTAAAGTATTTTGATAATTCACGTAATATCTGAAAAAGTCGAATCCCAAATGAATCAAAAAGAGTCACTATTTCTAGTGACTCTTTTTGATTCATTTGGGATTTATGAGTAAAAATTATTCCTCGAACATTCTGGACCTTGCGAGCAAACAAGCTCCCACTAGGCCAGCTTTTGATTTAAGCTTAGAAAGGACTACTTTAGAATCATTACTTACGATTCTTAGAGAAAACTTCCTGATAGCTGAATAAAGAGGTAACAAAAGCAAATCTCCAACCTCTGACAATGCACCTCCTACAATCAACATCTCTGGATTAAGGATATTTATTAAACCAGAAAGATGTTTTCCTAACTTTTGAGCCATTTCGTCCAACACATCTATCGTCAATGGATCTTCAGCAGAAATTGCTGACAAAATACCACTTAAAGTAATTGGTTTTTCCTGTGAAAGAAATTCGGATAATATACTTTGTTCACCAGATTGTATTCGTTCTGTAAGAATCCGGCTCATTGCAGCACCAGATACCTCTGTTTCTAGGCAGCCCATCTTGCCACAATGGCACATGATATTATTATCAAATGTCTTAACATGTCCAATCTCACCAGAAAAGCCCGATTTGCCATAATAAATATGACCATCAATGATAATACCCACAGCTATACCCCAACTAACATTGACGAATACAATATTTTTCTCATCTGTCACACACCCATTAAGAAATTCTCCATAAGTCATCGCTCTTGTATCATTATCAATCATTACTTGGCAATGAAAACGATCTGATAAAATAGCACCTAATGGACGATTATCGAAGTTAAAAACACTATAACTATAACCTAATATTGGATTGACTCTTCCTGAAATATTAAAATTTATATTTAGTATTAAGTCTTTATCTACACTCGATGAATCAATAAAATTTTCAATAAGTTGACAAAGCGTTTCTAAAGCCTCTGGTGTATTTTCAAAATTGTAACTCACTTCAGAATCTTCACGAATTATTTCACCATTAAAATTGATTAAGCCTATATTGACAGAAAAACGATTGATATCAACTCCTACAAAATAGCAGGCATCAGGATTCAAACCGTACTGATTAGGGTATCTTCCCCCAGATGTTTCGAGCTTTCCTTTATCAGACAATATACCATCTTCACACATCTCAACAATCAGTTTAGTCACAGTTGGAATGCTTAAGTTTAGTTCTTTAGATAATTCTGGTATTGTAGAAACACTATTACCTATGTAATACCCAATGATTTTCTTTTTAGTTAATGCACTTTTAGTACCTTTATTCAGTTCAACTAGTAATTTACTAAATCCAGCATCCTTCATATTCTTTTTTACTTTTATATTGGCAAATATACATAATACTTATTTTATACCAAAATGTTTATAAATAAGCCAACATAAATAAAATCAAGAAAGCTTTATTTTTACTACAGCCTTTCGGATTTTACCACTACCAATATTTGGTGCATGACCATCTTCAGGGAAGACAATAGCCATATCACCAGGATACAAATCAACATAGGCACTCGCCTTTTCATCATACAAAGCACAATCTTTGGTGTCGTCATAAGCTTGTTTTACGACTGTCAAATCCTCAAGTGCTTTCCATCCAATACGCTCAGTACCTTCAAGTAAAATATGGATATCTAGATATTTACGATGAACCTCCACTAGTTGCTTATCTTGCGATACTGCATTTTCCAATGCATTATTTATAAATAAGGCATCCCCATCTAATTCGATGCGTCCAAGTGGCATAGATAATAGGTCATGATTTTTTAAATAATTGAATAATAATTCAAATCTATCATTCAATGGATAAATTCTTTTTGCATGTGCTAATTTCCCTACATACATAATTGTTTACATTTAAATTGTTTATACTATTACTTTTTATCTACAAGTTTAATAAGAGTGATAGAAGGTGTTCTTATTCCAGGTTTTAATTCTCCGTTAACAAGAATAAAGCCATCGTTAAGAGAGATCAGACCTGCTCCAGCTCTACTAACAAAGGGAGATTGTAAAATATCTGCCCATTTATTTTCCTCTATATCATATGCCAAAACACAAGAATTAAAACGATACCATTCAGGAATATGTGACATATACTCTCGCTGTAAATTTCGAATAGAGTCAAGAGTATATTTATCAGAATCCGAAACAAGTTGCAATTTATAATATTCCAACATTAAAGCCTCATAAAATCGTATTTTATTGACACCTGAGCTACAATATATTTTACCGTTATGACTATAAGAGACTCCTCCACCAAAACAAATAGTATCTCCTGCAGATGTTATAGGATCAGCAATAGATACCCATTTTTTAGTAGATATGATATACTTCCATGCATGAGAAGAAACCAAAGGTTTAGAATCAACAGTTGCCGAACTAAACCAACCCATCAAAAAAAGATAATCTTCATTTACATCACTATGTGCAGCCAATACAGATTGTGTAACTGGTGAATAAGGGAAATTAGATTCATTAATCCACCCCTTATTTAAATCTTTTAGGTCTAATGAAATCAAAGAAGAAGTTTGCATTATACATCCATTACTCCGTATTTTACCTCCTAATACATAAATTTTATGTTCAAGCAATACTGCACTTAGGCCAAATCGGGGATTAGGTAAAGGAGGAAACGTATCTATTTTTAATGTATCATTCATTAAATTGAGCATATAAACTCCATCCAATACTTGTGTCTCATTTCTTCCTCCTATAATCAATAAGCCCTTGGAAGTTTGAACTGAAGCACCATATGCAGCAGACTGTGGCAGTCTTCCTATACGTTTCCATGATAAAGAATCAGAACAAGACCTATATTTAGCTGCATATACTGAACAGTAATATTTTTTTCTCCCTCCCTCAACAGCTGATACATCAGGGAAATTAGCCCCTCCTGCTACTAATAGCATCGAATCTAATTGCCCACAATATAAGGCAGAGACACCTAATCTATAACCATCATCCTGAGGAAATCCCTGTAATGGAATAGCCATCATTTCCGTTCTTTGATTTTGATAATCCCTGCAAGAAACAAGAACAACCAAAACTAAACATCCAAAGATAAAAAATTGATTTATTAATCTGTTCATCATGGCCTATATTTATAATTTTATCATCACTTTTTAAGTCTAAAAGTAGAAGCGGGCAAATTGTCTGAATTAACTAAATTAGCCTTCGTATAAGGCTCCCAAGCATAACGCACATAACAAGGATTTATTATTTTTGAAGATGAAAGATAAATTTCATCACCATAGACTCTAACCTTGGCAGGATAATAGACTCCCTCATAGGTTGCTATTTCAAATCCCTTTATTGACACATTTCCTTTACCATGCATTCCTTCACCATTTCTAAAAGAAATTATTGCCAACGGTCCTTCTACGGTCATTTTTTCTGCCATTGGTCCTGTAGATATAATATCAAAATTATATGTCTCAGCCAAAGCAGCTTTTGCTAACCGAAGACCAATCGGCTGTTTGCAACGAGGATGAACATTAGTTGGGTTACCTAAATCAGAAGAAACAATCATTTCTACATTTGATATGCTATCAGCTAACTGACGCTGTGCATCCCTAAACCAAGGCCAACTTGGTCTATTTAGACTAGATAATTGAACTACATAAAATGGCAACTCTGAATTTTTCCAATAATTTCTCCAACTACTAATAAACAAAGGAAATAATTCCTTATACATACCCACGTTATGTGCATTTGATTCTCCTTGATACCATATAACTCCCTGTATGGCAAAAGTATCTAAAGGAGCTATAGCAGCATCAAACAAGTAAGCAGGTTTAAATTGGTGCAGTAACTTATCATTACCAACCAGGTTCATGAGGGCTCTACTTCTTACCCATGGTTGAATATAATCGTTTTGGCCCCAATTGATAAAAAGTCTGGAAAAATGTTGTTCCAAACTATTACGATCAATCCACGATTCTAAAGGTGAACCTCCTACCGAATTAGCTATTAACCCAACAGGGATGTCAATCTTATCTTGTAAATATTTTCCAAAAACAAAACCAATAGCAGACAAATCAGCTAAAGAAGAAATATCAACATGTTCCCAAGCTGTTTTTTTAAAGAATTGGAGCTTTTGAACAGAATCTAATACAGCAATTGGGGTCTTAGTGTGTTTGAATTGACTAAGAGGCTTAAAATTAATATATCGAAGATTTGAACTATACTCACCCTTTAATATTTCTTTCGACTTAGCTGCATTTTTAACAGGAAAGAACATATTTGATTGGCCACTACAAAGCCAAACATCACCCACTAAAACATCTTGAAAGTTCAATTGACTATTTGCTGTTTCAACACATAGATTATAAGGCCCCCCCACTGCTACAGAATCCATCTCAACCATCCATTTACCTTGAGAATTCCCTACGACACTTCTTTTATTACCTGCAAATTGCACACTAACTGTCTGATCTCGATTACAAGTTCCTCCTATTTTTATTTTCTTTCCACGTTGAAGGACCATATGATCTGTATAAATTTGAGACATGTTCAATCCTCCAAAATCACCAGTTATGCCTTCATAAACTACGCGGGCTAATTTAGCTGCTCCCTTAGAGTTAGGATGAATACCATCAGGCTGTAAATAAGGAAAAGGATAAAGTGCTTGGCTAAAATCAATCAATTGAGTATGTGTCATCTTAGCAATTGTTGATATTGCCTCTCGTATTTGTAACCTCCATTGCTTCGTACCTGAATCAAAACGAGGATGTTTAGGCAATATAGGAGTCAAATTAGCAATTATAAATGTCGTTTTGGAATTTACAGAGCGCAGTGTATCTATAAGATGAATATAATCATGAACAAAAAAATCACGGTAATTGGGCCAATCTCTAGGATCGGTATCATTCACGCCTAAATGAATCACAACAATATCTGCTGCAAACATCATTGCTTGTTGAAACTCTTCCTGTATGATATAAGGACGATGTCCTTTTTCTAGCAGAGTAGCTCCAGGTTTTCCAAAATTGCCTACTAGGTAATTTTCCCCTAATAATTGTTGTAGTTGAGCTGGATACGAGTCGTGTATTCTATCCTCTATCTTTGATCCATAGGTGATACTATTTCCTATACAAGCGACCTTGATAGGTCTAGCTTGTATAGAGAAAAAATGTAGAGAAACGATGCAAATTATATTCAGAAATCGCCAATTAATTATTCTATATTTCATGACAGCAAGATTATTTGTTCAATAATTTATTCATTTAATAATTCTTGGCAAAGTGAATAACACTTTATCATCATTCTAGGAACATGAAAAGGTCCTTTAAATATATTCCCTTTTGCAGACTGTGCTATTGTTCCATCACGATGAAGATACCCATACCATTCCCCCTTTTCATAATCTGGGAAATGAGCATAAGCCCAATCGCTAACAAGCTGATGCCTCTTAAGATACTTCTCATCTTTTGTTGCTTGATAAGCATAAAGAGAAGCAATTATTATTTCTGTCTGAGGCCACCAAAATTTCATATCTTGTGAATAGTCTTGAGAAGGGAAATTCTTACAATCTTTGAAATTAATAATTCCTCCATATTCTTTGTCCCATCCCCACTCCCATGACCACTCTAGTATCTGGAGTGCTAATGACCTTATTTTTGGATCCCAATTCCTGTATTTGGCTTCTTCTAGTAAAAACCAAGAAGTTTCTATACAGTGTCCAGGATTGATTGTGCGTCCAATCATAGTATCAATAAATTCACCATTAGGCCCTACAGTCTCAAAAAGTGCTTTATATTGAGGTTGTACAAAATCATTAGTTAATTCATCTATAGATTGATTGATTTGTATTTCGAGACAGGGATCTTGTATAACTTTCCGAATTTCAGCAGCTACATTCAATAAAATCATCACGATAGAATGTGATTTCATATGAACCATGTCATCATACTTCGGTTCTAATAAACCAGGTGTAGTTATGAGTCGCTGTATATTTTTAAAAACCGTCAAAGCTTTTACAGCATAAGCGTGATCACCTGTTGCCAAGGAATATTCAGCCAATGCCAAAGCTGCAAATGATTCAGAAAACACATAACGCCTCATCCGTATCGGTTCGCCTGATGCTGTCACTTCGAAATACATTCTTCCATTGTCATCAGTACAATGATTAGTAAAGAAATCAATACAACTCTTAGCCATTACTAGCCATTGTTCACTCTTTTCTAAGTGATTATAAGCAAATGCACAGATATATGCAAAACGTCCTTGAAACCAGACTGATTTAGTTGAATCCATCAGCGTACCATCTCGATCTATACAAGTATATATACCACCATTCTTTTGATCCCATCCATATTTTGCCCAAAACGGCATTATGTCTTGCAGCATGTCTTCTTTATATCTCGAAGACCAATAATTTAAATAATCCCTTACTTGCATAAAATTCTACCTTTCTTTTTAAGAATTAAAATGAATTACAGTGATGAAAAAAATCAATTGCCTCTAATTCTTTTTTCAACTCCACCTCTTCCTCATTAGTTACATTAACAAATGGTTTGCGATTTGGTCCCAAATCAAGTCCAATTAGTTTCATTATTCGTTTGCCACCCACGATATTTCCTCTAAAATGACAAATGACATTAATCACTTCCTGGGCATAGTTTTGAAGTTCGCGAGCTTTAGCCAAATCACCTGCTTCCCATGCTTCAATAATACTAACCAAACAATGACCATTGTAATTGGTAGTACCACCAATTCCTCCTTGAGCTCCACCCATAGCAAGACATGGTAATATTGTTTCATCTTGGCCATGAAGCATATCAAATTTACCTTCTTTATATAATCTACATTGATTGTATTCATATAATGATTCATAGGTATATTTGATCCCAGCAAAATTTTGAATTCGTCCATCAGCAGCTTTTAAGAAGTCAATCATAGGTAAGAAAGCACCATTAAATGCAGGAATATGATAATAATAGAAAGGAATATTGGGAGCTGCAGAAGCAATTTCCTCACAGTACATCACCAACTGATCTATGGTACCCATCTTTGGAAAAGGAGTTGCCATAGCCCCGATTCCCCAAGCACCAATATTCTGAGCATGTTGTGCTAAATGACAACTTTCTTTGATACATGTACTTCCCACATGTACAATAACTTTGAAATTTTTAGGAGCAACTTCAACCCATTTCTCAGCGATATCCATACGTTCTTTCTCAGTCAACATATATCCTTCACCTGAAGATCCATTAACGAATACGCCTACCACTCCATTTTTGTGAAGCATGGCAGCGTATTTCTCAATTGGTTCTAGATTTACTTCTCCATTTTCATAAAATGGAGTGAACGGTGCGTTCAAAAGTCCTTTAATTTTTTCCATAATTAATTATTTATAATGTTATTATTTATTTGATATTTCCTTCATATCTTTCACTTTAGGACGTAAAGATAAAAAGACAACGAAAAGCGCAATTGTAACAAGTCCGGCTAATTTTGCAAAATCTAAACCAAGATGTCCATCATCCATTGATCTTCCTAAAAGATCCGTAATGTATGCACCTGCAAAAACACCTACCATATTGAGAACTCCCATAGCCGTAGATCTATATTTTGATGAAAAGAATTGACATATTATAGGCATTGTACTAGTATCGAAAATACCAATACCTAACCCGAAACAAAGCCCACCACCAACGACAGTAACAACAGTATGACCAAAACCAAGTAAAAGCAAAGCTGGAATCATCAATCCAAGAGCTATACAACCCATATAAACTCGTCCTCGTAAATTAACTTTCACCCAACGGTCAGATAATACACCTCCTATAAGCACACCTATAAATGAAGAGACTGCAATAGTGATAGTAGACATTGGTCCGGCTGCAGTCATATCCATTGACAAATTGGTCGAGAATAATGTAGGTAACCAATTTTTAGTAGCCCATCCAGGTAAACTTGGTGTAGCAAAATACAATAAAATAATCCAGAAGGGTAAACTAGTCAACAACATTTTAAAACCACTAAATGGTTTTAGCAACTGCTCTCTAAAAGATAGATATTCTGTATCCTTTTTAGAGAATTGAAGCATGTGTTCTTCCGTTTCATAAAGCGTAAAGATAAGTACTACAGCATATAATATACCTATGACTCCAAATCCGAAAAACGTATGCTGCCAAGAATATCTAGCAGCTAACACAGCACCATATCCACCAAGAGCTTGACCAACATACAATCCTGTCATATGAAGACCTATTGCCAACGAACGATGTCCGTCGGTATGATAATCTGCTATCAAAGCTAAAGCTGTAGGTATATATATAGCTTCACTGATACCCATTATGCCTCTTAAAACATACAAATGAGTAAAATCATGAGTAAATCCCATCAATAATGTAACCAATGACCAAATAAGTAAACTTGAGACTATCAACCACTTGCGATTTATACGATCAGCCAATAGACCTGCAAAAGGACTAGCCAAACCATAAATCCATAAGAAAGCAGCCATTAAGCGACCAAAATTTGCAGCAGATTCTAACTCAACTATATCCAGTGACATAACATCACGCATAGTAGACAACATTTGCCTATCCATGTAATTGAGTAAAGCAACCACCCATAATAAACCAACAACTATCCAAGGATATATTTTGCTCTTTTTCATAATAAACTAATTTATTATCATCTTTCTATTAGTATTTAATGAAAGCAAATATACGGGTTATTTATAAATAAATTTATAAATAACCCGTATATTTAAAAGATTAAGTCTTTTTTAACGAATAAAAAAATTAGCAAATAGTTTACCATTAAAAAGATCAGATCAATAGTAACTAATACAATGTCTCTTTAGCCATATCCACATAAAGTTGGCTTAATCCATCCACTACAGCATCTGCAAATCGTTTTCCCTTCTCCGCAGTTGCATTCATAGGATTACCAATACCACTATCACGACTTGACTTGTCCCAATGTCTTGGTACCCACGCTATTTTATGATTAAGAGTTTCCATCTTAAAGGGATAACTTTCACCAATTCCAGCTTCTGATAACAAAGCTCGTTCTGGATGATAATACATCATTACAGAAGTTTCAGTTTCAGCAGCATGATCATCGATCGTAGCTTCAAAATACTCTTTCGAAGAACATATTGTATACCACTCTGTACTAGCAATGAGAAAATCGGGATAATCAAGATACAAATCTCTAATCATATTCTTAAAAATATTTCCTCCATGCCCATTAATGATAAGCAATTTTCTAAACCCTTGGTGATACAACGAAGCTACCGTATCTTTTAATATACTTTTCTGAGTTTCATATCTAGCATGAATACAAAAAGGTAAATCATGTTGTCCAGGATTCTGAGAACCATAAAGAACTGGCGGTAACACCATGCATCGTATTTGATAATCATTCCACACTTTAATGGCTGTATCTACAGCAATATCTTCAGATAAAATACCATCAGTCGTATAAGGTAAATGAAGATTATGAGGTTCAGTTGCTCCCCAAGGAAGAATAACTAAGTCATATTTATTTTCTTTTACACTGCCATAATTGGATTCACTCAAAGCCAAACCCTTTTTCATCTTTTTTTCCATCGTATTTTTATGTTGTCACTTGGATTTCAGTCAGTAATAATGAAATTCATGACTGTGTGTTCTTTATTTATCCAAAAAGTCTTTCCCATTTGTCAACCATCCCAGTGGAAAAATAACCACCTCATTTTTTGAACAATTATCTTTTTCATAGAAAACAGCAATATCCCCATTTTCCAGTATTGTCATTGAGGAATAAGCAGATGGACCTGAATAAATAACTTTACCTTTACTCCATGTTTGTCCATCATCATAACTAATACGTATCGTTAGATTCTCTCTTTTCTTGCTATTATTTGCATTGCAAAACAACAAACGATTTTTCTTAAATTGATCTTTCTTTGATGTATAATTTATGATACACCCATTACACCCTGGATCTAGAAGAGATGTTTCTGCTTTTGTTGTCCATGAGAGACCTTGATCATTGGATACATGACTATATCTCATTCCTTTTTGATTTGCTCTACAGTTTATCATCCACTTACCATCAGACAATTCAATAATTTTTGATTCGTTTCCGGGTTTGATGGCCTTATCTATCAAAAACCAACTTTGTCCGTGATCTTTACTTCCAAAGACATGTAATCCATTATTCAAATTAACCATAGTATGAAGCAATACACCCTCACGCGTTTGAGTTCCTCTACCAGAGGTTATAAATTTAAAATCATTTTTCCACTCTGGCTTAGCTAT
>Ga0172378_10006299_pt1 | contig 11091 bp, 9 predicted proteins | sample GrowelOW332metaG_FD_119755 | JGI IMG/M metagenome (GOLD analysis project Ga0172378, IMG submission 119755) | Groundwater microbial communities from an aquifer near a municipal landfill in Southern Ontario, Canada - Pumphouse #3_1 metaG | ecosystem: Environmental > Aquatic > Deep subsurface >... | reverse complement strand
CCTGATTCTTTGGGTTTGGTTAATGCAATAGATATTAATAATACTTGCAATATATTACCAAACCCTGCAAAAAATAATATAAAGATAATATCCCAGTTTAAGGTTAAAGATATTGAGATATATGATATAAGAGGATTGAAATTAAAGACTATTTCAATAAACTCTTATGAGAAGTATGTAGATATTTCAGACCTAAGTGCAGGAACATATATCGTAAAGCTATATACTCCCAGAGGAATTGCTACAAAAAAGATTTTAGTGGAATAAGGATTAAAGCAAGTATAATTTGATTTATAGTTTATATAATTAAAGCTAATATAATTTGATTTATATTAGCTTTAATTTTAGAGGTTGCTTATAATGTAAGACTTTATTAATAGTGATTTAAGTCTAATTTCTATAAAGTATATCCTTACCTATTGTCCCGATAAGAGTTTTTGCGTAAGCTGGTGATTTATAATATTCAATTCTTTGTTCTATTTCTTTTAAGCTCTCAACTAAGGTTTCCTTCTTTTCTTTAGAGATATTAATTGCTTTTGAAATGAAGTTTGTGTAATAGGCTCTATGTCTTTCCCATAGGGCTAAATCATAGTCTTGTTTGGCTTTAAGTCTTGTTTTATACCAATCACTTTGAAGAACATATTCTTGGGTAAATAGTTCTCTTATTTCAGGAGAATCTATTGTTTTACCTTCATATTCTCCTTTTACCATAATATAAATTAAGGCTTTTAGTGGAGGTATTGCCATTGAAACAGAGCCATCTTCAAAATAATTTTGAGCTACTTTGGCTTGGTTTTCTTCAATATTATTTACTCCATCAACAAATTCGTCCATACTTTGGAGCTCTGGTTGTAGCATATCTTCTTCAAATACAACATTAGGATTTTCAAATACTCTTCCGAAATAATGGTTAACGAAGTGCTTTGTTATACGATATCCAAGAAGAGAAGCCTTTACTAGCTTTCCATTATATTCAAAGTCGTTGAGTTTCTCAAGGCTTCCTCCTTCTATCATTAATTTAGGATCAATTTCTTTTGGAAGAAGTCTTGACCATAATTCTGGGATAAGAAGACTTATATCGTGAGATATCTTATACTTTTTGCCTATATGGCCTGCAGGGGTTGTAAATCCATTATACCCTGTTAGGATAAATGATAATAAGGCATTGTTTAAGTCGGAAACTGCACATAGGGCGTTAAATGGGCCTTTAGTTAATGCTCCTTCACTGCCTGCTCCTGTTGTTGAAGGTGACTTACCTGTTAGACTGCAAATAAAGTCCATAAATAGTTCTGGTAGTTCTTGGTAGTGGACAGGGCTATAAACTGCTAACGGTCTAATTCCTTCTGAGGCTGGGTTATTCCTTCTTCCTGGCAATACTGTATTCACAGGTAGATAGAGATGTTCGTGTGGCTTTAGTTTCCTTGATAATCTTAAACCCATTTCGGTGATATATTTATCCATTGGGTAAACTAAATCGTCACGTGTTTGTAGATAACGAACATTAGCTGTTGGCTTTCCATTTACCAAACGAGGATGTGCTGAAGATACAAAATATGGGATATCTTTTTTCTCAGCAACCTCTTCTATCATTTCCCTCATTGGATCTGTGAAGTAGTCGAAGTTTATTACATCTTCAACCATTTCTTGTGCATCTTTAATTGTTAGGGGTTCAAAGTTTGAAATAAAAGTATTTGGAGAGGATAAATCCTCTTCTGCTTTCTTATCATAACCTCTCATTATTGCGTCATCTGGACGTTGGAAGAAACGATATTCACAGTTTTCTGTTATCTTAACACTTAAATTCTCTTCTGCCTTGCCAATCTTGGTAAGTAAATTGGTTGGGACTACTGTTGATGATGTTATATCATCTTCCATTTGGAGTTTATCTGCTTGAACAAAGTCTTGTCTAAGTTTAAATGTTCTCCATTTCCCATTTTCTTGAAATCCTATTCTAAGGTAACGAGCAAAAATCTTTTTATCTTCAAATTTTAATTCGTTACCATTGGTTCCATTAAGTATATCAACACTAAAATGAGATTTCCAATCACCATTCCATTCTGTTTTATAAAATCTTTTAACAATAAATGCAATCCCTTTAATCGATTGAGGTATGCTTAGAATCCATTCATTATATTCGTCAGTATAGAGAGAAGATGCATTTAAGAGCTTTATAACGGAGCCCATTGATCGCTTACTACTTAAAAACGACCTAGAAAATGGAATTGGAGAGTCTATACCTTTAAATCGAGTTGAGTAGTCATAATTTATTATTGCATCAACTTTATTAATATCGCTATCAAAATCATTCACAAAGAAAGAGCCAATAATAATAGCATCTTGTATCGATTTGGATATCTCACTCTTGCCTCCACCTGAAACAGTACATGGTTTATGACAAAATGTTCCATCTCCATAAACTTCAATTAATCGATAGTTTGCTGCTCCAGAATACTTTTCCATCCTAAACTTAGATCCATTTGGAAGAATATAGGTTTTGTGTGGAAGAAGTTTTAGTTTTTGTTTACCATTATTCTCCCAACTTATGGTTTGAGTTTGCACACTAAATTCTACATTTTCTGGTAGGTAATATATGTTTTTATATAGCTTATCTATTCCATAACCTTCAGGGTATAAATCAATCTTATCGGAATTATTCTCAATAACCTCTTGGAAGATTGCTCTTATTTTATGAGGTTTTGCATGATAATAATCTCCTTGATTATAGGCAGGGAAAACTAAAGCTCCTCCTGCATGTTCTTCTTCCGAATTGCCATAGAGGTTAGAAGAATAACCTATCATTGTTTTTATTTCTTTCTTTGAATATCCAAAATAATTATCCGCAATAACTGTTACAATAACTCCTTCGTCCGTCCTTACAGTGAGCTTAAAAGATTGACCTTCATTATATAGTTCATCTTCATTCTCCCAACACATTCCATCTTTTATTTGACTAGGTGTTGCTTGAGAGATATGAACAAGTCCAATATCTTTTTTTCTAAGTTTGGTTAGTTGAGGAGCTAAAACTACGCAACCTGTATGTCCTGTCCAATGCAAAAAGTCTAAGGCAGAATCATTTTCAAGATGATAAGGGCTACCTGCATTACCAAATATACTTTCCACAAAATCAAGACTACTAACAAGACTTCCTGGCGCAAAGAATCTTACCTCCAATGACTTTCTTTCATTAACCCCTTTTACTAATGGGGAAACTATTGGTCGAAGTAGAATTGAAACAAAGGTACTAGCTTGTTTTTCTTGTTTTGAAGTATAAGGAAGATTTAATATATCTCCTTCTGCTTCAAAGGCTTTCTTTATAATATTTTTTGCAACATTTTTGGGAACAGCTTTCTTGTCGGCAGGAATAGGAAGACCTCCCTCTGCAATATGAAAGACGCCCTTTGTTGTTCTTTTATCCTTTGCAGGGTTATGAAGAACACCTTGCTTAACCCTATATGAAGATATATAATCTGATACGTATTTATCTCCTCCTTTTGGAAGCGACAATTCTCTCGCCACTCCATAACTATCGAGAGAGAAGGTGTTATTTGGGAGTTTTATGGCTTCCGTTGCGTTATCATCTCCAAAGTATCTATTAAGAAAACCTTGAATTCTTTCATCAGCAGGACATAAACTTGTTGCAAAGAATTCTTCTCTTTTTTTATAGTTTGCTATTAGACCTTTAATTATTTCTATAAACTCTTTATTTATTTCCTCATCATAAGATTCCTCAACCGAAGGCAAATCGAGAGCCATAAGTCTAAGATTAATATATTTATGAATTAAATCTATATTATTTTGGGCATTATCAATCCCTAAACTCTTGAGTAATTTTTCCATATATTCTTTATTTTCATTCTAATCTAGCAATAAAAAAGCCCCATATAAGTATATGGGACTATCTTTAGTTGAAAAGATATTTATTTTTTCTCTTTGTGTTTCTCTATCTGAACCTTTAGCGCATCAATACACTCTACAACACATTCTTCAAAGCTATCTCCCTGCTTGGAAGAAAACAAATCATATCCTTTTACCATAAGTTTAATATCTGCTATCTTATTGTTTAGTGCCGCAGGCTTGTCGATCTTAAGTGTAATTTCGGCTCCTAAAGCATCTGGAGAAAGTCTTTCGAGTTTAGATACTTTTTCATTGATGAATGCTTCTAATTCTTCAGCTAAGCGAAATTTTACTGCGTTAATGGTAATGTTCATATAAACCTCCTTGTTAATTAATTTATTTTAGCAAAACTATATTGCCTAATTTTATTTGTTTATTCGTATTCCGCCCTAGGATGCGTTTTCTTATAAACGCTTTTTAACCTCTCAATAGTATTGTGAGTGTAAATTTGTGTTGCCTCTAATGATTGGTGACCAAGTAAGTCTTTCACATTCATTATATCTGCTCCTTCATTCAATAAATGAGTTGCAAAAGTATGCCTTAAGATATGAGGAGATTTCCTATCCACATGGGCAGATAATAGAGAATCCCTTACAATTACATCAAATTGTTGGATGGAAAGTGGAGAATTATCTTTATTAACTAATAGCTTTTTATCGAATTTACCAATAATAGTCTTTTGATCTAAATAGTTATTAAGTAAATCAATTAATTGTTTATGTATAGGGATAATTCTTTCCTTTCTTCTTTTGCCAAAAACTCTTATCTCTTGCTTTTCAAAATCAAAGTCTTTTTCTTCTAAGTTAAGAACCTCCGACTTCCTCATTCCTGTTGCATAAAGTAGCACTATAATTAATCTATTTCTGATCCCTTCAAAATCATGCTTATACTCCATATTTATAATACCACTCATATCCTCTTCCATAACAAAAACAGGAGTACGCTTAGAGGTTTTAACGGGAAGAATTTTAATTAATGGATTGGCAGAAACCTCATCAGCTTTTAAGAGGAAACGGAAATAAGACCTTAGAGAGCTAATCTTACGATTTATGGAGCGATTAGATATAGTGTTTTCACTTAAGGAAACAATCCAATCTCTTATCATTGGAGCTGTTACTTCCTTTGCTTTATCTATTCCAAAAACCTTATTTATGAAATCCTCAAATTGTTTTAAATCTACACTGTAAGCAGTAACGGTATGCTCCGAATATTGCTTTTCGCTTATTAAATAATTAATATAATTGTCAAATTCCACGTATCAAATATACAACAAAAAAGGTCTGAAAACAAGTTTCCAGACCTTTTTATTTATGATTAAATGGTAGACTATTGATTTAAAGCACTTTGCTGTAACTTTTGAATATAAATAGCTTTCTTTCTACGATCTCTTTCTATTACAGAAGGTTTGTCAAATTGTTTTCTACGGCGTAATTCTTTAACCACACCTGTCTTTTCAAACTTTCTCTTCAATTTCTTAAGAGCTCTTTCAATGTTTTCACCTTCTTTAATAGGAACAATAATCATAATAAATACCTCTTTCTTTTAAATTATTAAATATTTTTTTTGAGTTTGCAAACATACAACTAAATTCTCAATCTGCCAACTTTTCCTGCAATAATTCACTTATCCACTGAGGGCAACGCATAGGACGACGTGATATAGAGTCAATAAATGCAAGCACATTATAACCTTCAGCCAAAAGAGTTTCTCTTCCATCTTTCTCTTTTCTAAGGATAGAATATTTGAATGAAAAACGAGCCGTAGGCAACTTTTCAATTACAGTTCTTATAGTAATAAGGTCATCATAATAGGACGGCGAAACGTATTTGCAATATTGTTCAACCAAAGGCATCATTACGCCTCTATCTTCAACTTCTTTATATGAAAAGCCTAAATGACGCATAGTTTCTGTACGTCCCTTTTCAAAAAACCAAAAATAAATACTATTATGTACAACTCCCATTTTGTCAGTTTCTACATAATCAACTCTTTTACTAAAATCAAATGAGTATGCCATATATCAAAATGTTTATAAATTAAAAATGCTGTCTCCAAATAAATGTTGAGGACAGCACTTTGAAATTAAAACCTAAAAAAGTTAGAACTTGATAATTCCTTTTTCAATTGAATTTTCTAAACAAGCCATTACTCCTTTTTTGTTAATTGTTCTCATCCCTGCAGCAGAAACTTTTAAAGTTATCCACATATTTTCTTCTGGAATAAAGAATTTCTTTGTTTGAAGATTTGGATAAAACTTTCTCTTAGTCTTAATATTAGAGTGAGAAACTTTATGTCCTGACATTACTTTTTTTCCTGTTATTTCACAAATCTTAGACATGGCTATTTATATTTTTATTGTATATTCTTTTTTTAAACGGAGTGCAAAATTCCGAAATTTTCTTCTAACTACCAAATATTTGGAGAAAAATATTAATTTTGCTTCCTATTAGCCCATTAAATATTTTGAGAATTATGAAAAAGTCAGCATTATTATTAACCCTCTCACTCCTAGTATTTGTTTTCTCTTGCAAAGAGGAAGACCCTATTACAAACCAAACAGGCACCTATTCTTCAAAAGATATTTTTAAGATACAAGAAGGAGTTTCATCAGCAGAAATGGCAATTTCAAATATCACCCATATAATTGAATTAGCAATTGATGATGACCAAGTTTTTTATAATAATGGAATAACATATCCAATTATTACAAGAGAAAAAGCAGATCCAAACCAAACAAACCCCTATCCAATGATAATCACCCTTGATTTCGGAACAGACACCACCCAAGGATACGATAATAGATATAGGAGTGGAAAAATAATAGCAAGGGTATCATCTCATTGGAAAGACTCCCTATCAACAATCGAAGCAGACGTTCAAAACTACTATATGGCAACCCATACACCAAACTATATTAATGGAGAAAATCAAGCATTTGTTTCAGCCTGCAATTCCAACCTAAGATTAGTAATAAGAAATGAAGGCATAACCAAAAAATTTGAAAACACCAATTACCCAACCCAATCCATAACCTGCGACTCTGCTTATTTCTCAACACCCTTAGGAGACATCCGATTATCAAGCCAAAGATACACCTATTATATTAGTGGATTTGAAACCCCAGAATATAGTGACGACAAAACCAATAATACAATAGAAAGTGGAGGAAGCGCATCAGATAATAATAATAACTGGGAATGGGATGCAGAAATGGTTGGTCCAACAAATGAAGGCTTAGCTTATTTCTCTTATAATAGAAATTGTTTTTGGTTAGTTTCTGGCAATATAAAACTAAACTATAAGGACCTAAAAACACAGAGAGAAGCAATGAATATAATTGATTTCGGGAAATCAGACCAAACCAACTGCGACAATATAGCCTCCTACTCAACCAACGGTTTGAGCATAGTCTTCAATTTGCCATAAATAAAAGAAAGACGGTGAGAAATTAAAATCACCGTCTTTTTTATAATAATATCAAGAGTTTCTTTTCCTTAATTAATTGTTGGAAGGAATGAATAGTTCTTTCCGTATTGAAGTTGTTGTTTTAGGAAATCAGTTGGGTAGGTTACTTTATATTTAATAATTTTACCTTCTTTATTAGCTACTGGTGTTATTTCTGGATTAACAAAGCCACCATAAGGTTTGATATTTAACTTCCTATAACGATCTATTATTTCTTGGTGTAATACGGGATCAATATGAACAGCATATTTTTCAATCAATTCTTTACCTGCTTGGTAATCACCTCGTGATTTAATATCTTGAATGATTGCAAGAAGTTCTCCAAATATCTTTCTCACTTCGTCATGATCTTTTATTTGGAAATAGGTCTTCCCATTCTTTTGGAATTTTACAATTGCTCCACTTTCTTTTCCTCTTTCATAAGCATAAGTTGAAATTAGTTTTCTTGCCTGCATATGAGCTTGATTTACTGTTTTACCAAACTCTATCCTTGCATATTGAGTTAGTAGTCCATTACGTAAATAAGAATCATACTCTGCTCTTCCAACTCCAAGGTCTGGGATTAATCCTATTTCAATTAGGTATGGGTCCATCATATAATATAGAGCAAATAGATCAGCTCTTGCTTCTTCAAGTGAGGATGAGTAATCAGCTAATGCGCCTGGATTTGTTCCCTCAAGCAATTGCCCAGAGCCATGTCCAAGACATTCGTGCAAGTCGGTATGTAGGTCTCCTGCTAACGAACCGTATCTCTTTGCTAACTCAATTTCTTCTTTATTTGCTGAAAATTCTTGTAATGCACTTTTTGGAGATTCCATAGATGCTAAATCATAAGCTGAAGATAGATTAGCAATGGTTACAGATTTAGAACCAAATTCTTTTCTAATCCAATCTGCATTTGGTAGATTAATTCCAATTGGTGGTGTTGGGTAACAATCTCCTCCCAACATAACTGCATTAATTACCTTTGCCGAAACTCCTTTTACTTCATTCTTCTTATATTCTGCTGCAACAGGTGATCTATCTTCAAACCACTGTGCATTGCTACTTATTATTTCAGTACGCTTAGTTGCTTCCATATCCTTGAAATTAACTAATGCTTCCCATGATGATTTCATTCCAAGTGGGTCGGTATAGTTTTCAATAAATCCATTTACAAAATCACATTGTGATTCAATATCTCTTGCCCAAGCAACATTATAATCGTCCCATATTTTTAAATCTCCTGTTTTATAATACTTAACAAGAAGACCAATATATACTCTTTGATTATCATTTTCTGCAACCTTAGCTGCTTTTTCTAACCAATAAAGAATTTCTTTTATTGCACCTGAATACATTCCTCCTAACTTATAGGTCTTTTCGGAAATCTTACCACCTTCTTTAATAAGCTTAGAGTTTAGACCATAAGATAAAGGGCGGTTTTGATCTGGACTTGTTTTTTCGGAATAATATTTCTCAACCTCTGCCCTTGTTAGTCCTTCATAGAAATTAACTGCTGAAGACAAAACTATATCCTTTGTATTATCACTTTCTTTCCTAATTGGTGCAACCTTTGCACTAAAAATAATATCTGTTATCCTTTCTGAGAAATTTGATAATTTCTCTCCCTTATTAGTTGGGAAAGATTTTGAAGTGGAAGAAGTTATTAGACTTTGGAAATACAACTTTGAGAAGGTTGGCATAATTTTATCTTCTGCATAGTGATGATGAATTCCATTACTAAAGAATACCCTCTTTGCATATACCTCGAAGTTATCCCATTCTTCTGATTCACGTTTTCCGCTATATGTAGCCAATATATTTTCTAAAGTTTTTCTAACAGTAAGGTTATATTTATAATGCTGATCCCATAGAATATCCCTACCACATTTTGAAGCTTCTGACAAATAGTATAGGTATTCTTGTTGTCCTAAAGTTAAATTATCCCAATTAGGAATTTGATAACGCATAACTTTTATATCAGCAAACTCATCAATTACATATTTGAAAGCGGGCTCTTTTTGGGTTTCACTTTGTGCCTTTGCCCCATTTGGAATGGCAATAAGGCATGCTATTATTGCTGTAAACATAATTGTCCTTTTCATATAATATTCATTATTTTGTTTAATTTGAAAGCAAAAATACAAATAAAAGGTGAAATCTTCGTACTTTTGTGTTTTAATTGCTTATTTTTGATTGTGAAGAAACTTGATGTACTCATTATAAAATCTTTCTTAGGACCTCTTCTACTTACATTTTCAATTTCTGAATTTGTACTTCTTCTTCAATTTCTATGGAAGATAATTGAAAAGATGATAGGTAAGGGTTTGGATACCATTATTATTATTCAACTTCTTTGGTATATATTAGTTACCCTTGTTCCTATGGCTCTTCCACTTGCTGTTTTACTGGCTTCCATTATGACCCTAGGTAATTTTGGAGAAAGGTACGAGCTTGTAGCAATGAAGTCGGCAGGCATTTCTCTTTGGAGGATAATCCGCCCATTAATTATTGTTGTTTCCATATTATCTGTTTTTGCTTTCTTCTTTTCCAATAATTTTATGCCTATTGCTGAAAAGAAAATGAGGACATTAATGTATGAGATCAATACCAAGAAACCCACAATTAATATTAGACCTAATGAATATTATTCCGATATAGATAGATATGTTATTAGGGTTGGAGGAAAAGACAAGACTGGGGAAAACCTATCCGATATAATGATTTACGACCACAGTAAGGAATTGGGCAATGTTAGTATTACTGTTGCAAAAAAAGGTCAAATGTATAGCGAGGACAACGGCAACACACTTGTTTTTAATCTCTTTGATGGATATTCCTACGACGAGACCTACGACCAAGAGAATTATTATAAGAACCCTTTGGTTCGTTTAAATTTCAAAGAACAAATAATCCGTTTCGATATCTCCGACTTTGCATTCCAAGCCACCGACAACGATAGATATTCTAATCATTATAAGATGATGAATATAACCAATCTAAACAAAAGCATTAAGCTATTAAGAGCCGAAAACGACAACTTTAATCTATCCATTATTAAAGGAATTAAGAAACAACTTATATTACAAAACAAAACTGACTCTATAAAAACCAAGATTGATACTAATTTTAATTTCTCATTCTATAAAGATTATCAGGTCTTGACCATGGAGGAGAAGAAAAAAATTAATAATGACGCAGCCCAAAAGCTACATTATATAGAAACAGATATCAAGATGCTCGACTCCAAAAAGAGCGGGGATAGTGAGTTTATTATTCGTCATAAGAACGAATGGCATAGGAAGTTTACCTTGTCTGCAGCTTGTATAATTTTATTCTTTATTGGTGCTCCTTTAGGTGCCATTATTCGAAAAGGAGGCCTGGGAATGCCAGTTGTTATTTCAGTTCTTAGTTTTATCTTCTATTATGTTGTGGGAATGATTGCTGAAAAGGCAACTATTGAAGGAGTTCTATCAAGTGCTTTTGGCATGTGGATTGCCTCTCTCTTATTCTTAGTAATTGGCCTCTTCCTAACCATGAAAGCAACAACCGACTCCTCACTAATGAGTTCTGAAGAATGGGTAAAGAAGATAAAGATGTTTAGAAACAAGTTATTTAGAAACAAAAACAAATAATGAAGATATTACAACTCTGCTACAAACCTCCTTTCCCTGCCGTTGATGGAGGGTCGATGGGGATGCATAGTCTAACAATGGGGCTTATAAATAATGGACATAAGGTTAAAGTTCT
>Ga0172378_10006298_pt1 | contig 11091 bp, 13 predicted proteins | sample GrowelOW332metaG_FD_119755 | JGI IMG/M metagenome (GOLD analysis project Ga0172378, IMG submission 119755) | Groundwater microbial communities from an aquifer near a municipal landfill in Southern Ontario, Canada - Pumphouse #3_1 metaG | ecosystem: Environmental > Aquatic > Deep subsurface >... | reverse complement strand
TTTCACCAATTGGCGTTGTTGTTAGTGTCAAGATAATATAAATTATTATAAATGTAATTATAAATTTTATTTTATTGATATTATTTTTATTCATATTATTGCCAATATAATTACTGCTATAAAACCAGCAACTGTTGTTGCTAAGAAATTGGTTTGTGCATTATCAATATAACCCTTATTTTCCCAGAGTGCTCCAATATAGCTGTCTATTATTGATCCTAAAAATCCAACTATTGATATTATTAGTGTTGCCTTAAGATCATATTTAAAAATAAAATTAAAAAATATAAAAGTTATTGCGCTTACAAATAAAGCACCAAATATTCCAAGAATCGTTATTCCTCCATTGACTCCTGCATCTACTTTTTTAAAATTAGTTATTAATATTGGTTTTTTTTTAGATAATCTTCCAATCTCTGAAGAAAGAGTATCAGAAAAAGCAGCAGATATACTTGCAAGCCCAGCAGTTATTTGTCCAAATACTAAAAATGCAGAACCAGCAAGGCAATTGCCTAAGAGATTAACATATGATCTTTTTTCATGTTTGTGATTTAAGATCGTTGTAATTCCTTCAGCTATACAAAAAAAAAGAATAAGATATAAAAATGCAGAAATTCCACCAAATCCTAAAAAGACTGCAGAAATTCCAAATATAAAGCTGATAGTGAATAGATCATATTTTCTAGTTATCCAAAGAACAATGCCTAGTGCATAAAAAATTAAAAGATAAAATAGAAATGACATATTTTCCTTATATTTTATTCAATTAATTTTGCTTTAGAAATTAAAACTTTGTTTACAAAACCTAATTTTTGTAATTTTGCTTTTGTTTTCTCAGCAATAACTGGAAAAATCAAATCATGCCAACTTTCTGAAATTGTTTTTGTTTTAATTTCTTCTTGAACTGCATTAATTATTGTTTTTCTTGCTTCTGTTCTTAATGGTGTTGAATATTTTGTTCCACTTATAAACAAAAGTTTTACTTTTAATTTGTGCCCATCTTTTGTTGTTGCGTAAAACACTGGTTCAATCTTTGATTTTTGTTTTCTAATTAATCTTCTAAGATAACCTTGTTTAGCTTCAAAGCAATAAAGTTCTGTATCTGCTTTTGTTGCTGTAACTTTTGTGATCTTAAATGTTATTTCATAATATGAATCTCTTATGTTTCCAGTTAATTCATTTAAGGTTTTCTTAATTTTTCTGTCTACTAAGCTTTTGCTAGCAACTGCGACAGTTTCACCAATTAGTTTTTCATCAAAGGTCTTATCTGCAAAAATTTCAAACCATTTCTTTTTTTTCCAAGTATCTGTACTTCCTTTTTTATTTGCCATATCTTTTACACCTTTACTTTACTAATAGTTTTGCCTCTGAATCAGAATATCTCCAATTTGAGTCTATTTTTCCTGTTTTTATATAATATTTTCTTAATCTATTTATTTTTGATACTGTTTTTTGTTTTCCTCTTTTACCACTATTATCTTTTTTGTTATTTTCATTGTGCTTTATTAGTTTGACTGCTTTTTTAATTAAAAACAATAATTCATCAGGTAATTTTCCTTCTTTAAGATTTTGTTCTTTTTGAATTTTAGAAATTTTTTTACCTGTTTTTTGTAAAACACTTTTTATTGCATGTTTTTCTTTTAAATAAAGTCCAATTTCTGTTGTACTTTTACCTTTTTTTGTAAGGTCATCTATTATTTGATATATTTCTTCTTTTGATATATCATTTATTTCTTTATTATCTAATTTTGCCATTTATTTATCACATTTGTCTTTTTTTTTGCGAAAGGCGTATAAACTGATAAAACCAAAATCTGGGGATTTCTGGTCTTATAAAATAAGTACTATACTATATATTATTTTGGTGCGATTTATTTATAAATTGTGTTTATTTAGAAATTAAAGATATCTTGCTCTTTTTTCAATTATCTCAATCTTTTCAATAATTTGGCTATTTTTTGAAAAGTTTTGATATCCTTTAATTATTTCTGGCCAATAGTTTTTGGTTTCCTTTTTTGATAAAAGTGTTTTTTTAAATACTAATAAATCTGTTGCTTTATCTTCAACTTTGTTTGATATAGCGCCTAATCCAAAATCTATGAAATAGATCTGATTTTTTTTATTTATTATGATATTTATTAGATTAAGATCTCCATGAATAACATTAATTTCGTGAAGTTTAGCAATTTCTTTTCCAATTTTTTTAAGATTTGGTTTATAGTTTTTTGTGTCTTCTATAAATTCTTGAATAATTTTATCTTTGCCAACATAATAAATTGTTGGTGTTAATATTCCTGCACGCTTTACTTTTTGTAAAAGGTTTGCTTCTTGCTTATTTCTTGTTTTTATTATTTTTTTATCTAGTGTTGGATTTCTATATTTTTTTGAAATTCTTTTTTTAACAATTAGTTTTTTTTCAAAAGCTAAAATAGAGTATATTTCTGCTTCTGCACCAGAGTTAATTTTTTTTAAAGTCATTTATTTTCATTGTTTAATAAAAATAGTTTTAACAGCGTGGTAATTCTTTTAGATTATCAAGTATTAAATTTAGAGAACTATTATCTAAAATTAACATATATCTTTCCCAATAAATTTTATCTAATTTTGAATCATATTGTTGTTTAAACAAATTTTGATATGCTTCTCTAATAGATAAATAGTTTTCAACAGAGTCTAATCCTTTTTCGGTAATACATGGTTGATTTAATGAATATATTTGATTATAAAGTCTATCTAATTTTTCTGCATCATCATACAATAAAACAAATCTTTGTATTGGGTATGCGTACATAGATTCAACTTTATTCAGTTCAATAACATATCCGGTTCTATCAATGGGCAGTAGGTTATTATTAGACACACCAAATTCTGCATTAATTTTTTCTATTTTTTTTATTGCTCTTTGATCTGATAAATTATAGAAAAGAAATAATATTAATACAAGTATTAATACAAATACAAAAATACCGATTATTGAAAGTGGTCTTTTTCTATAACTTAACATCTATTATTACCTCTATGGTTTCATTTTCGCAATATTCGATTTTTTCTATATTATGTGTTTTTATCAAATCGGTTTCTATATATTTATATTTGGTTGTTACCTTTATAATATTAACTTTTTCTTTAAGAGATACTTTTTTTTCTTTTTTTTCCTTCCAAATTGCATTATTTATGGTTTCAATATCTTCTAAAGATAATTTGCTTTCATATTTTTCAATTTCTGGAAATTTTTCTAAATCTAGATCTAACGCATACATTTCTCTTAGTATTCTTTTTGTAATGAATGGAGCTATTGGGTATAGTAAATATAACATTTTATTTAAACAATAGTATAATGTGTCAATTGCACCCATTTGTTCTTCTTTACTAAAAAGGTTGTCTTGATTGTAGCATCTACTTTTTACTAATTCAAGATAATGTGATGAAAATGTATTTGTTAAAAAATATTTGATCTTTACTAATGGGTTATGGAAATCATATTTGTTGTACGATTGATCGCTGTATGCTATTATGTCATTTATTTCTTTTCTTACTAGTAGATCTAATTCATTATATTTTGGAGTAATGGTTTTGTTTAGTTCAAATTGTCCAATAAACCTTGCTACGTTCCATAATTTGTTTAATGTTTTCTGTTCTGCGCCTATTCTTTCTTTTGAACATTTAAAATCTTTTTGATCTAGATTTCCTTCATAAGCAGTCCATAAACGAAAAGCTTCTGCACCAAATTCTTTTATTATTTCTTGTGGATCTATGCTGTTACCCATAGATTTGGACATTTTATTTCCTTTTTCATCAAGTATGTGTTGATGGATATAGACATCATCGAATATTCTTTTTCCAGTCAATAAATATGCTTTTAAAACAGTATAATATAACCAGGTTCTTACTATTTCTTTTCCTTGTGGTCTTAATGAGCAGATAGGATGTCTTTCAAAAAAATCGGTTCCATATTTATGCAAATATAATGGAGTGTTTGAAGAATCAAACCAAGTATCTAAAACTCTAGTTTCTCCAATAAATTCAGATTCCCCGCATTTTGGACATTTATCTATTGGTGGATTTTCACACCATGGTTTTTGATAGATGCCTTCTTTTCCAATTATTATTTCATCACAATTCTTACAATACCACAAAGGTATTTCTGTAGCATAAAATCTTCTTCTAGATATTGGCCAATCAATAGATATTACTTCTAACCAGTCTAAAAAGATTTTTTTTGTTGCAGGAAAAGAAAAATTAATTTGATCTGCTAGTTCTCTTATTTTAGGAACTTGGTCTAATTGTTTTAAATAGAATTCTTTTAAAGAAACAAATTCTATTTCATCTTTAGATCTTTCACAGATTGGAACTTTGTGTTGTATTGGTTTTTGTTCTGTTATTAGATTATTTTCTTTTAAAGTCTCTATCATTTTTTTTCTGGCTTCTTTAACTGTTAGTCCTTCTAAAAAACCAGCATTTTCGTTCATTTTTCCAGAGATGTCTATTGACATTATTGGTTTTATTCCTTGTTCTATAAAAAATCTAATATCTGAATAATCTCCTGCAGAACACATCATAACAAGCCCAGTTCCTTTGTCTAGTTTTGCAATTGGATGTGGCTTTATTAAAACTTCTTTATTAAATATTGGAGATATTGCTGTTTTTCCATCTAAATGAGTATATCTTTCATCCTCTGGATTATAAACAATCATTCCAAGACTACAAATTAATTCTGGTCTTGTTGTTGCTACTGGTATTTTTTCACCAGTTTCTTTTACTGTAAATAATACTGTGTTAAACAAAGATTCTGTAATTTTATAATCAATTTCTGAATCTGCAATAGTTGTCTTACAACCAGGACAATAATTGGTGACTTTTTCATCTAGGTATATTAATCCTTTTTTATATAGGTCTATAAATGTTCTTTGAGTTAGTGCACGATATTTTTCAGAATCTGTTTTATATAATCCACCAATACAATCGCATTCATCCCATTCATTAAAAGAAATTCCCAGCATCTTAAATGTTTTTCTGGTTTGATCTGACATTTCGGACAATAATTTTTCACAATAGTCTATGTATGTTTTCCTATCTGTATCTAATATAGAAATGTTATATTTTTTTTCTGCTTCCATTTCTATTGGCAACCCATTTCTATCAAGTCCAAGAGGGAATATTACATTAAATCCCTTCATTCTTTTATATCTTGCAATCATATCCATAATTGCATAAGTTGCTGATTGTCCAATATGTATTGGTCTGTTTACATATGGTGGTGGGGTGTCTATGCTAAAAATTGGTGCTTCATTTTCTTTAAATTTAAATGTCTCTTTTTCAACAAATTCATTTATTATTTCAATTTCTAATTCTTTTGTCCATTTATAGTCTATCATTTTTTATTCACATTATATATATTATATATAAATATCACAAGAAAATAATTAAAAAGAATATATATTTTAAAAAAACTCTTGCTTTTTGAAAAAACAAGAAATATCAAATAAATTCAATTCTGTTTTTTTAAATATTTTAAAATAATTTTGTTGGCTTCAATCTCTAGATTGATCTGATTTATTTTTTCGGATATTGAGTCCAACATATTTTTGGCATTATCGGCTTTTAATTTTTGTTTTTTTTTACTGTGGTCTCCAATATCTGATTCTTTATATATCAATGATTTGTTAACTGTGTCTACTAATTTTTTTCTATAATCATAATCGGTTAAAAATGTATCAAATAGTCTTTCGTATCTAGGATCTAATAATGTGTTATCAGTTAATCTGGCATTTTTTACATCATCACTATATTCTTTATTTGTTATTTGTTTTAATTTGTGTTGCCAAAACTTTTTTTTAATAAATTTAGTGTACTTAATTTTTTGATCATATGTTTTTGCTAAAAACAATTCTTTTTTCCAGAAGTTTTTTAGTTTTGTTAGTTTTTGTTTATTTTCATCTAGTTCTTGAATTTTTTGATTAATATCTCTTATTGTTGGATATCTAATTCTAGAGTTATCTAAAATCAAAAATCTTTTTTTAAAAAAAACATCTAAGCATTTCTTATCATTAATGTTTTTTTCAATATTATATTCTTGAACAAAACTATCATAATTATTTATGGTTTTTGATTGTTTCATTTTAATGATCTTTTTTATAGTTCTTTATGTAATATAAAACAATATTAAAAAGGTTTAAAAACAGAACAATCTCTTTTTAATCTTTTTTTAGAATAATTATTTGTATATATAATTAGAGAGGTAATTTTATGATGCCAAATTTAGGTGGGTTAGACCCAAGAAGAATACAATCTATGATGAAACAGATGGGTATTGAAAATAATGAAATTTCTGCAAAACGCGTTATTATTGAAACAAATGACAATAAGAAAATAATTATAGAAAACCCATCAGTAACAGAAATAAGTATGCAAGGACAAAAAAGCTTTCAAATATCTGGAGATGTAAAAACCGAGAAAAATCTTCAAATCCCAGAAGATGATATTTTAATGGTTTGCGAATCAACTAAACTTTCAAAAGAAGACGCAAAAAAATTATTAGAAAAAACAGAGGGAGATATAGCAAAGGCCATATCTTTAGCAACAGAATAATTTTATTCTTTTTTTATTAAATTTATATAAAATATTTTGTTTCTAGAAACATATCCTTGAATAGTAAACAATTCTTCTGTTTTGTTTATGTCTTGTGGATAATCTAACCACGTGCTGGTTATGTTTTGATCATATTCATATTCTTTATTTTCTATGATTATTTTAGATACATCAACATCTGCTAATTTTTTAACTTTTGGATTTTGAATATTTAGTTCAGCTAATTTTTCCATAAAATCTAAATTTATATAATTTGTATCAAATGAAATTGAAATTTCCAAACTTGGCTCTTTCAAAATATTTAGATCCTCATCAATTTCTGATAAATCTAAAATTAATTGATTATATTTTTCTAAATCTAAATTTTCTAGATCTAAATTTATTCTGGTTACATTATCACTTAAATTATAATCAAGAACAATTGATTCATTCTCGTCTATTATTTCATCAAGTTTAGAATTAATATTATTATCAACAATCAATTGACCAGAAAAATATGTGTTGATCATTAGATTATCATAATTCATTTCTGTTTTTATTTCTGAAGATACATTGTTATCTATTGTTGTTATTCCTGACACTAAATATTTATTTTGCCAATTTACAATATTTAAATTTAATTCACTAAAAATCATCTGAATTCCTTCAGCAAGATTTTGTTGTTCTATTCCTCGCACATAAGTCATAACATCCCCAACAAATATTGCTTGTACTAAAATAGATAATTGATCTTCTTTTTGAGTTGTTTGATTAATTATTCCTTCTATTTTTTCACTTACAAATGCTTGTTCTATTTCTTTATTTGCATCGTTTGTAAATGTTATTGTATATGGCACCTCTAATAAAGCGCTTTGATATAATTCGATAGATTCTAAAAATTCTAACTTTGAAATATTTTCCATGACTTCTTCTTTTTTGTCTGCTTCAATATTTGCACTAATCATAACATAAAATTCATTTTCATCTGCTTGATTAAATTGTACGGTTGTGCTTTTAATTCCAGATATTGCATCAATTTTAGTTTTTATGTTATCTTGATCAAAATCAAGTGGTTTTGCAATAACAGTTATTTGTGGAAATATCTCTAGTACCTTTGCATCTGTTTGTGCTGTATAAAGTTCTTGAGTGTTATTTTGATCTTCTGGTAAGACTTCTTTTTGAGAAGCACTCTCCATTATTCCTGCGACTCCTGCTGCAATTATTGATCCTAAAAAAAGAACCACTAGTATTATTGATATTATTGTATTTTTATCCCATTTCACAATTAGTTCACATTTATATATTTTTTATAATATATATTATTATATTCAAAACAATTTATAAAATTGTTCTTAATTTTTTTAAACTAGAAAAACTATGATCTATTATAAAATTGGTAATGTTGCCATTAGAAAAAAAGGCGTTTTAGCACCAATGTTAGAATATACAAATAATAGCTTTAGAGACCTTTGTGAATATTATGATTGTGGTTTTTTATTTTCTGAAATGATTCACATAAATCAAATAATTAATGCAGAAAAACTACCAAAAATATCAAAAACGCCTACTGCTATTCAATTGGTGGGAGATTTTAGGGATAGATTAAATACTTTTTCTGTAATTGATGTTATTGCATCAAAAAAAAAATATAAGATAATAGATTTTAATTTTGGGTGCCCATCAAGAAAAGTAATTTCCACTAAATCCGGTGCTTTTCTTTTAAAACACAGAGTCTCAGCATTTGAAGTTATTAAAGAAATAAAAGAGACAACCAATTTTATAGTGACCGTAAAAACTAGACTTGGTTATGATAAAAACGAAATAAATAAAATTTCTTTAGAATTAGAAAAAATTGGTGTTGACGCTCTTTCTGTTCACGGCAGATTAGCTAGTGAAAATTATGCCACAAAATCTGATTTTGATTCTGTCAGATCTATTAAAAAAAATATTTCTTGTCCATTGATCTATAATGGAGACGTTAATTCTAATAATTTTGAATCTTTTTTAAAATTTGAAGAATTTTCTGATTTAATGATTGGAAGAGCAGCATTAAAAGATCCTCAAGTTTTTTCAAAAATTAATTGTTTTGTAAATGGCAAAGAATTTTTTCAAAAATCTAAATGGGATGTGATTTTTGATTATTTAAAATTTGCAAATAAGAATAAAGAATCAATTAGTGCGCAGAAATTAGTTTTGCTTCAATTGTCAAATGGTTTGCCAAACGCAAAAATTATTAAGAATAAGATTTGTATGTCTAAGACAATTGATGATCTATTAAATATTTTAAATAAATAATAAAAATAGCAATATTAAAAGCACTATTAATAAGAAAATTGTGCTGTGCTTATATAAAAATAACATAATATTTTTAAACAACTTAAAAATATTTTTAAAAATATATCCAAAATATCCCAATAATTTAGATGGTTCTTTAATCTCTTCTATCATTTCTGTAAATAGTTCATTATTTGATTTTTGTTTAACAACAATTTCATTGAAATTATTTAATTTATTGTCTGTTGCATCAAAAATATAGTCTTTTTTATTAACTGTCATTTTCCAAAATGGTACCCAAATTTCATCAAAACCACTTAATGCAACTTCTTCTTTTGTTGTTGAGTATTTGCTTAATATTGTTTTTAAGATTATTTTTTCGGATTCTTCTTTAGTTAGAACAAGTTTCTTGATTTTTACATCAATTCTTTCAATAAGATTAATTTCTAATTTTTCAATAAATTTAGGATTAGAGATCTCAAATAGTTTTAAGATCTCGTCCTCTATTTTATTTTTTGTGGCATTTAATGCTGTTTGACCAGAAATGTGCTTATATTTTCCATTAGTCTTAGTATCAATATCAAAAAAACAGACCCAATAAGGAAGGACAACTAATCTTAATCCTTCTTTATTGATTTTTACTTTGTGCCCTTTAGACGCAAATTCTTTCTCAAATATAGAAAGTGCATCTTCTGGAGCTATATTTATTGGAAAACAATTTTTATTAAATTCCATTTTTAATTAACATTACAATTAATTTCTTTTCTTAAAGATTTTTACTTTTGATGGAGTTAATAAAACTTTACCATTTGAAATTAAAGCCAAATCTCCGCCATTATCTTTAACAAACATTTTTATTTGACCTAAAAATTGTTTTGCTCTTTGTGCGTTTCTCTTAGATAAGTTTTCTATATCTAAAATAACAATATTTCTTTGTTTAAGCTCTCTAATTGTTTCTTCAACTTCTGCGTTTGTTTGTAGATTTATGGATTTTATGTAAAAGTCAACCTCTTCTGGTTCCTCTTCAACTTCCATGTTATTTAAAAAATCATCCATATCTAAATTATCTTTTTTTGCGAATACACCTTCAAAAAATGCCACCAAAACCACCTCAAAATTCGTTTATTTTTTTATTATCACTTGTTTTTTTTAATTAAAACAAATACCATATAAGAATATATTTTGTACCAAAATATATAAAAACAAGAGTGTATTTCTCTTTTTTTAGAGTCGCCTAAAATTTGGGTTGGCTGAACCAATTTAACTTTTTTTTGATTATTTTGATTTTTAAATGTTTGCATTCTTTATTTATATATATTTAACTATTTTTAAATTTGAAAAATTATGACAAAATACACACACATTGTTATTCACTATAGTGAAATTGGTATAAAGAAAGGAAACAGATCTAAATTTGAAGGGCAATTGATCAAAAACATTAATTTTGTTTTAGAGCCATATGTGTTGAAAACAAACAGAAGGTATGGTATTGTTGTTTGTTTATTAAAAGAGGATCTTTTAGAAAAACAAATTGAAGACATTTCTAAAAAGTTATCAGATATAATTGGAATTGCTTTTTTTGCTTTTGTTGTTGCTTGTAAAAAAGAAATAAGTGATATCTGTGATTGTGTCTTTGGATTAATAAATGAAAAAGAGTTTGAAACCTTTAAAGTTAATGCAAGGAGATCAAATAAACAATTTCCACACACATCTCAAAAAATAAATGAATTGGTTGGTGCAGAAGTAGTAAAGAAATATAATAAAAAAGTAAATCTAGATAAACCAGATTTAGAAATTTTTATAGAAGTAACTGAAACCGAAATTTTTGTATATACAAAAAAAACACCTGGACTTTGTGGTCTTCCGACTGGATCTAGTGGAACCGTAATTTGTTCTTTGTCTGGCGGTATTGATAGCCCAGTTTCTGCATATTATTTAATGACTAGGGGGTGCAAGGTTGTTTTTGTTCACATTCTTTCAGGAACATTAGATGTTAGTTCTTTAAAATCAAAAATTTATAAACTTTGTGAAGTATTATCAAAATATCAAAATTTTGCAAAACTTTATGTTGTTCCATTTTCTGATATTCAAAAACAAATAATTACTTTTGTTCCTGCTGATTATAGAATGATTATTTATAGAAGATATATGTTAAAAATAATTAATCAAATTGCAAAAAAAGAAAACGCAAAAGCAATTGTTACTGGGGATAGTGTTGGGCAGGTTGCTTCTCAGACATTAGATAATCTA
>Ga0172378_10006297_pt1 | contig 11092 bp, 9 predicted proteins | sample GrowelOW332metaG_FD_119755 | JGI IMG/M metagenome (GOLD analysis project Ga0172378, IMG submission 119755) | Groundwater microbial communities from an aquifer near a municipal landfill in Southern Ontario, Canada - Pumphouse #3_1 metaG | ecosystem: Environmental > Aquatic > Deep subsurface >... | reverse complement strand
TGTGGGTGAGGCCATCTCCTCAGTTACCAGCAGGAACGGTTTGGTGCACAGCATCGAGAGCAGGCCGGCCAGTGAGCAAATCCATGCCCAGGCCCCCTTGGCCCAGTTGTTTGGGTATTCGACTGCTCTCCGATCGGCAACACAGGGAAGAGGCACCTTCTCCATGGAGTTTGACCACTACGAACCGAAAACACGCTGATAGTACCGAAATTGGTCAAATCGACGGACCGAAACCTTGCGCCAAGTTACAATACATGGCTATATTGTATTATAACCAGTGAAAATAAAGGACTGTGGGAGGTAGTGAAGGTTCACGAAAGCAAACAGTCTGGGAAATTGCATATACAACAGAGGAGTACAACATGGCGAGAACTTACAATTTGCAGGACATTTTCGCAAGGAATCTCAAGGAACGCAGACGCAAGCTGTCTTTGACACAGGCACAACTTGCAGAGAGGATTGGCGTTTCCACTTCATTCGTTACGGAGATCGAGACATCAAGGAAGGCACCGTCATTTGCAACCATTGAGAAGATCAGTGCTGCACTCGATGTTCCCTGCTGGACATTTTTCTGCGAAGACGGGGACAAGCTTCCCAATGATGTGACCGTAATGGATCAGTTTGCCTACAAATTGAAGCAGGACATCGGCCATATCATTGATGTGAATGTCAGCATGACCCGCTAGGGAAACCAGCGCATTTTTTCTCTTTGATGCATAGGCAGACGCCTCTGATTTGGCGTCTGCCTTTTTTGTGCGTCCAAAGAATTCTTTTGACATATGGGATTATGGGGCTTACCATTGGTTCATGCGTTCTGGATCACCACCGCTTCTCAGGGTGATCGAAGGAGGAATTATGAGCGTTGTAAGCACAGACTTGAGGAATGTCGCCGTCATCGGCCACAACGAAACCGGGAAAACCACACTGGTTGAACAGATGTTGTTCTACGCAAATGTGATTTCCCGGGCAGAAACAGTAGCTAGCGGAAAAACCACCAGCGACTTTACTGAAGAGGAAATCAACCACAAGATTTCCATCCACGCATCCCTCGCTTCCCTGAACTGGGAAGGAAAGACACTCAATTTCATAGACACTCCGGGAACCGCAGGGTTCATCGGCGAGACCATTTGCGGATTCCGCTCCTGCGAGACAGCCCTCATGGTCGTAGACGGACGCGACGGGGCACAGATTGAGACAATCAAACTCTGGCGCTACCTTGATGAGAGAAACAAGCCGCGAGCTGTGTTCATCAACAAGATGGACAGGGACCGCGCTGATTATACCCGTGTTTTGGACAACCTGAAGGAGACCTTCAAGACCGCTTTTGTTCCGGTCGCCATTCCCATCGGAAGCGGCAAGGAGTTCACCGGTGTTGTCAATCTGATTGAGAACAAAGCCTATTTCTTGGACAAGAATGGCAAGGAGACTGTTGGCGAAATCCCTTCCGACCTGGCCGATTTTGTGGAGCAATACCGCAACGACCTGATCGAGAATGCAGCAGAAGGTGCAGACGATCTCATCGAGAAGTACTTTGAGGCAGGTACGCTGGACAGCGACGAGATTCGCAGGGGCCTCAGGGAAGGCATGAACGATAATCGCGTGGTACCGGTGTTCTGCGGAGCCGGTGAGCAGGGTTCGGGCATCACCTGCCTGCTGAATTTCATTCGCAACAACTTCCCCAAACCGATCGGAAAGCTTGACTGGGCTGTTGGAGCGGATGGTTCTGCCGTCGAATTCCCCATCACAGCCGAAGGAAGCGCTGCGGCGGTGGTGTTCAAGACCACCATCGATCAGTTCAGTGGCAAGCTGAGTTTCCTCAAGGTTCTGCGTGGCACCATCAAGGGCGATACCGAACTGTATAATCCCGAACTCAGCCGCAAGGAACGCCCGGGCAAGGTATATCGCCTGGTAGGAAAGAAGCTCATCGATACGGATGCACTGGTTGCAGGGGACATCGGCGTAATCGCCAAGAGCAATATTGCCACCACCAATGCCACACTGATCGAAGGTTCCGAGCTGAAACTGCACTTCAAGCCCCTAGCCTTCCCCCAACCCATCTATAGCCTGGCGATCAGCTCGGATGACAAGAAGAGCGAAGTCAAGATGAACGAAGCGTTGCACAAGGTTACCGAAGAGGACCTTACGTTCCGCATCAAGTTCAACGAGGAGACCAAGGAAAACGTTGTAGCCGGCATGGGTGAATTGCATCTGAATATGATCCTTGACAAGATCAAGGAGAAGCAGAAGATCAATATCCATACCAAGCTGCCTCGTGTCGCCTATCGGGAAACGATCAGCAAGAAGAGCGGCATCGCCGAGTACTCACACAAGAAGCAGAGTGGCGGACATGGCCAGTATGCCCGTGTGCTCATCGAGATCGAGCCGCTTGAGCGGGGATCGTATTACTCCTTCACCAACGCCATCAAGGGTGGTTCGGTGAGCAAAGGCTATATCCCCGGCATCGAGAAAGGTCTGCATGAACAGATGGAAGAGGGCTTCCTTGCCGGCTATCCGATGATGGATATCGGCATCACCTTGATCGATGGAAAGGAGCACCCCGTCGACTCCAGTGAAATGGCCTTCAAGCTTGCCGCCAAGGGAGCAATGAGGATGGCCTTGGAAAAAGCCGGGACCGTGCTACTTGAACCAATCATGAAACTCAGTGTATATATAGAGAACAGTTATTTGGGTGACATCCTTTCCGACCTTTCGGGGAAACGGGGACGGGTGCTCGGTCAGGATGATATGGGGCATTTGCAGCTGGTAAAGGCACAGGTTCCCCAGGCTGAACTGCTCAACTATGCCATTGACCTCAAGTCGATGACCAGTGGAACAGGAAGCTTTGAAATGGAGTTCGACCATTATGAACCACTGAGCGGCAAACTTGCCGATGAAGTGATCAAGGCCTACAAAGAATCCTTGAAGGAAGAACAAGAGTAGGTTTGGTGGTGGACAATCAGAACAAAATGGTGCGTTTCTGATTGCTTGAGAGTGAATTTGTAGAACTTTGGAAGGGAGCTTGCGGCGGCAGGCTCCCTTCCCTCTTTTCAGCGCTTCTCAAACCACACTTCATTGATGGGGTGGTTCTTATCCAGACCCTTCTGCTCGAACTTGGTCGTATCCCGCCACGTCACTGCAGGACAGAAGCCCTGGTAGGGATTCACCAAACCCTCGGTGGCCCCAAGGACATCCACCATCTGGTAGGCATACTCCTCCCAATCGGTGACACAGTAGATGTACCCTCCCTTGGTAAGCTTGGAGGCAAGCAAGGAAGCGAAGGGGCTCTGAATGAGGCGTCGTTTCTGCTGCTTTTTCTTAGGCCAAGGATCAGGGAAAAAGATGTGGAAGCCTGCAACAGATCCATCCTTGACCATGTCGGTAAGCACTTGCACTGCATCAAAGCGCATCAACCTGACATTGTCCAGTTGCTGTGACCCCACCTTGTCCAGAAGCTTGGCAAATCCGGAAAGGAACACCTCAAGACAGAGATAGTTGAACTGGTCTCGCTCTTTTGCAATGCGTTCAGTTGCCGTCCCCATCCCAAAGCCGATTTCGATGACAACCGGATTGTCATTGCCGAACACCTGCTTCCAATCCAGCATGCGCTTCTCATAGGGAAGGCCATAGGCAGCATAGTATTTCTTCACCGCCTCAACCTGGTAGGTCCTGAGATAGGAAGAGCGCAGCACATAGCTTTTCACTTCACGCTCCGTGCCTTCCTCCCTGCTCTCCACCCATTTGAGTTCGGGGATATCCTGATAAATGGTCTCTTGGTTCTCTTGCATCAAAACTCCTACAGCAATCGTTGCAGCTTCTCCATCAGAAAGAGAGCCTTGTCCTTGAGGGAAACCGCATCGGTTTTCATATACATCACATTCATCCGTCTCATATCAAGCCAGACGCTCTTGTTGCTCAGTGCGATGAGGTTCATTATCTTGTTCACATTCAGGTTCGCCACCTTGCCGAATTCGATGGCCACCACCTGCTTTCGATCGGTCAGATGGATGATCGAGAGCTTGCGGCATATGATCTTGATCTCGGCAATATACAATAAGTTGGCCACCTCTTCGGGAAGTGGACCGAACCGGTCAGCCAGCTCGCTGGAAAGACCTTGCAACTGCTCCTCATTGGCAATGGAGGATATCTTGCGGTACACATCAAACTTAACGGAAGGAGCCTTGATGTAAGTGTCGGGAATGAATCCCGTATAGTCGAGCTCGAGGAAAACTTCCTTTTCCTCTTCCTTCAGGCCAGCCTTCTGCAAACTCCTGATGGCTTCATCGAGGATCCGGATGTACATATCCAACCCAACCGAGGCAAGCTGGCCGCTTTGTTCCCTACCCAGCAGATTTCCTGTTCCGCGAATTTCCATGTCCTTCATCGCCACCTTGAAGCCTGAACCCAGTTCGGTGTGTTCGCTGATGATTTTCAGACGCTTCACCGCAATTTCGCTGAGCGCGCTTCCCTGGGGATAGAAGAGGTAGGCGTGCGCCTGTTGGTCGTTTCGGCCCACCCTTCCCCGAAGCTGGTAGAGCTGGCTCAATCCATACAGGTCGGCCCTGTCGATGATGATGGTGTTGACATTGGGTATGTCAATGCCGTTCTCAATGATGGTGGTGGAAACCAGGACCTGGATTCCCTCATGCACGAATCGGCGCATCGTATCTTCGAGTTTTGCGCTGTCCATCTGGCCGTGGGCGCTCTCGATGATGACATCACCGAGCAGCTTGGAGAGCTGAAAAACCACTTCGTCAAGACTTTCGATCCTGTTGTGCAGGAAGAAGACCTGTCCTCCCCTGCTCACTTCCTCTCGGATTGCCTTCACGATGGTCTGTTCGTCATACTCACCGATGTGCGTCTCGATCGGGCGTCGGGCAATGGGTGGTGTCGCCAGCAGGGACATGTCCCTGATCTTGAGCAACGACATGTACAGCGTCCGGGGAATGGGTGTTGCACTGAGGGAGAGCGAGTCGATGCTCGTTCTCAGTGTCTTGATCCTCTCCTTGTCCTTCACACCGAAACGCTGTTCCTCGTCAACGACCAACAGGCCGAGGTCACGGTAGAGAATATCCTTTTGGAGGATGCGATGGGTCCCGAAAAGCACATCAACCTTTCCCTCGGCAACAGCGAGAAGTGTCTGCTTCTGCTCCTTCTTGGGAACAATCCTGGAAAGCTGTGCACAACGCACGGGAAAAGTCCCCAGCCGCTTGAGAAAGTTCTGGTAGTGTTGCTCAGCCAGGATGGTGGTTGGTGCAAGAAAGGCAACCTGCTTGCCGCCCATCACCGCCTTGAAGGCTGCACGGAATGCAATCTCGGTCTTGCCGTAGCCGACATCACCGCAAACAAGGCGGTCCATGACCTTCGGCATCTCCATATCTGCCTTGATGTCCTCAATGCAGGCCAGCTGGTCTGCAGTCTCATCAAACGGAAAGGAAGCCTCGAACTGCAACTGCCAATCGGTGTCCTTCGGGAAAGCAAAGCCGACGCTGTTCTGACGCTTTGCATAGAGCTCGATCAGATGCTTTGCCAGATCCTCAGCGTTCTTTCTGGCCCTTGCTTTCTTGTTCTCCCAGCCCTGGCCCCCAAGCTTGTCCTTTTTCGGGGCACCGTTGTCGCTGCCGATATAGCGCTGCACGAGGTTTGCCTGTTCGATGGGGACATAGAGCATCTCATTGTCAGCAAAGGCAATTTTGATGAAGTCGCGTTCCCGGTCGAAACTGGACACCCGGTCGATCTTCACAAACTGCCCCACCCCGTAGTTCACATGCACCACGTAATCGCCTTCATTGAGGTCAACAAAAGAGTCCAAAGGCGATGATTGGGTATGCTGCAGGGTTTTGACCACCTGCCTTCGGCGACCGAAGATCTCGTGCTCGCAAATGGCGATGACTTTCAGGGAGGGGATGGAGAAACCTCCACTGAGCTCACGATTCTCCCAGGTAAGGAAGGGAAAGGCACTGAGCATCTGCATCAGGCGTTGGCGTTGCACTTGGTTCTCGGTAAAGACCGTAACCTTCCACCCCTGCTTCTCCAAGCTCTTCAGCTCCTCCTTGAGCAAGGTGAAGTTCCCGAAGTACGAACGGGGTCCCTCGATGTCGAACGTGTAGGCATCCTTTCTCTGGCCTGCGATATCCAAAAAGACTATCGAATGTGCAGCCTCTTTCTGGAAGGAGGGGAAGTCAAAGAGCAACTCATCCGGCTTCGGTGCCTCCCGGTCGGTGAGAAACGCTTGGCGGTAGAGCGCTTTCGCTTCAAGCTGAAGGCTGTGGTAACTGGTCGCCAGGCGTTGGTCACCGACAAAGCAGAAGTAGTCATGCTCCGTGAAATAGGAACGGATTGAGGCGGTGGCCAGCCCCGCTTCGGTATCAAACAACGAGATAGCGAATTTGGGCAGGGTTGCGATGGTCTCCTGGGTGATGGGGTTGTAGGTGCTGATCTTCCCCACCGTATCCCAGTCTGCATAGACCCGGTAGGGGTGCTCGCTTTCGAAAGGAAACACGTCCAGCACCTCACCGCGAAGGCTGAACTCCCCCATCGTTGAGGTGGTAACCGTATGCACATACCCTGCGTTGGTCAGAAGCTGGGCTATCTTGGTACTGTCGAATGCTGAACCTTTGCGGATCTGCAGGCTGGATTGCTGCAAAACCTCGGGAAGAATCACCGGTGCAACAAAGGGTCTGAGATGGGTGACAATGAGTCCGTTTTTCATTTCCTGGATGGCGCTGAGCCTGGAAAGCTGCTCATACTCCACATTGTCAGCCTGGAAAGGCGTATAGAGTTTCCGTCCATTGCCGGGAAGGTAGAGCGTACGCATCTCCTGCCCACCCAAGGGGGTTTGCATCACGGCAGAGGCAGTACTATCGATACCATTGTCCTTCAGCAACTGAAGGGCGCTGTCCTCAGTCGGGCAGATGACCCAGACACGCCCTTTCACTTTTCGGGCAACCAGGCGCAGGAACTGGGACAGCGGATAGCCCTCGAGTCCCTGTACTGCCAGCAAGCGCTCTTCGGCATGGAATGCCTTGTATGCTGGTGAGGTTTTGATATACGATTGAACAAGTTCTGATAATGGGGTTTGCATAAGCGCCATTACCCTACCATGAGCAAGAAGGTTATGCAAGAGAATGGAATTATCACTTGACGGAAAGGCATTGGATGAATTGAGCGAAGTGGTTCGGTCCTGCGGCCGTATGGCCAAGGAAAAGCAGGCTACCATCCACCGCTCCTACAAGAGCGACGGTACGGTACTCACCGAGACGGATCTGGCCATCTCGAGCAAAATACTTGCAGTGGTTTCACACCTCTTTCCCGAGGCAAACATCATCAGTGAGGAGACCTTGACAGAGTACAAGGAGGATGCACCGTGCACCTTCGTACTCGATCCCATCGATGGTACTGATGTCTACTCGCAGGGGCTCCCCTCCTGGGCGGTGGCCTTGGGTATCCTGGACCGCGACAGAAAGCCGGTGGGGGCCATGATCAGCTGCCCACGCTGGGGACTTGGGGAGGATGAGCTCTATGTCCGGCTTGACCCGGGCAAGGAGCTGTTGGTCAATGACAGACCGTTCATCATGCAGGGTGCGAAGGATTTCCCCCATCAGATTACGATGGGATCAAGCGGACAACGCCTGATGGATTTCTCCCACTTCGAGGGGAAGATCAGGATCTTCGGCTCTTCCATCCTCCACATGCTCAGTCCGGTGCTCTATGAGCACATCCAGGGATGCGTAAACCAAAGCTGCTATGTGTGGGACATTGCATCCGCCCATGCAGTGCTGCTGCATTGCGGGATGGACATTGAGTATGTGAATGGCAAAAAATTCATATACGATGATGCATTCATGCTTGAGCGCAAGCCCTTCTCGCCCTCTTTCTATGCAGGGACGAGTGAGTGCATCAAGGCGCTGGGAAAGGTCTTGCCTCCCAAATGATCATTTGGGAAGCTTTTGCTGCTCGCTCCAGTTCCGCGCAAGATACATGAAGGGGGTGTCCAGCATTGCGACCACCCATTTCAAGAGATAGGTGCTGATCATGATCTGAAGCAGTACCGAGCTTGGGTATACGCCATAGAAGGCGATGAGCGTAAAGACCAACGTATCGATGAACTGGCTGACAAAGGTGCTGAGATTGTTGCGAAGCCACAGGGTATTCCTCCCCGGCTTCTTGCGTTTCCAGAAGTCAAAGGCCCAGATGTCATGCAGATTGCTGATCACATAGGCGATGAGCGATCCGAGGGCTATGCGCGGCATCAGGCCGAAGACCAGGCTCAGCGAAGGGTGGGCGATGTCCGAGACAGCCGGCTCAAAAAGCAGGGCAACCTGCATGATGATGGTCATGGAAAGAAGACTGAAAAATCCGATGGCTACAGCCTTGGCCGACTCACGCTTGCCGTACAGCTCGCTGAGGATGTCGGTGGCCAGAAACCCGGTGGCATACACGATGTTGCCCAGGGTTGCCTCCAGGCCGAAGAGCATGACATTCTTGGTTACCTGGATATTTGCCAGGATGACGCTGATCGGAACCCAGATGTAGAGACCCGTCTTCCCCCAAAGGCGGAGAGCGACCATGATCAGAAGAAAATTCAGGACCAACATCACCAACCAGTACAGTTCATTCATGATTCATTCCTTATGGGCTTGGCAACATTCACGACCGAGTAGGGATGCTCTTCCAAACAAAACGTATGGATCATCTGGTCCAAAAAGTTGGTACGTACTGCTGCAATGACTGATACGGATTCTGTTGCCAGTGCTGCACGAAATGAGGGAGAAAACCCACCTCCCTGCAGTTCCAACCGCCCGATCTCATCAAAGAACACCACGTTGCATCGGCCAAGATCGCTGTGAATCTGAGCATTGGCCCAGACAAAGGCTGACTCATCCACAGAAAAACGGCCCAGGCGTACCGAACCCAGGTTGGACTCCGCACTGAAGGCCATACGCGATTCGCCGGTTGCCAAGCTGTTCAGTCTATACCAAGTTTTTCCGGGATTTGCAAGAGCAAGAAAGCCCCCGACCGTATGGTTCTGTGCATGGTGGATGGTGAGCATGCGCGTTAGCGTAGTTGTCTTTCCACTGTCACGCTCACCCACCACCAAAACGAGCTCAGCTGACACCCAGGAACCCCTGCAGGACATCAAAGGCTTTCATCGAATCCTCGCGCTTGATGACAAAGGTGAGTTCATTCATGGTGGAGACAATCTCTATCACATTGATCTGCTCCCAGGCCAGATGACGCACCGCCTCGTACACGATGCCGGGAGTCTGGAGGAAATCGCCGGTGAAGACCAAGGAGAGCGCCACCAGGTCATCCATCTGGTTGAGGACTTCCTCATCCTTGGCAAGTTCACTGACCAGCTGGCGATACTTCTCGCTGACGGCGAGCGATACCTCGTGGCTGCCCAGGGTGATGTTCAGGAAATCACCTTTCTCAGTCGAAATCTGCCCGTACAAGGAACCAAGTTTGCTGATGAAGCTGTCGCGCCGAACCAGATTCAGATCAAAGATGTTGGTCTTCATCACAATGCCATATTCGACATTTCCCTTGTCCTGTTTCAAGCTCGCCCGTTTCAGTTCCTCTGCATAGCGTCGGAGGGCCATGACGATGGCGCTGGCCTTCACTTCCTTGCCATACGCTTTCTGTACCTCGTCCTGGATGGAGGCTGCGTAGTTGCTGAAACTGAGAATTCCCTTGATGAGCATCTCATGGATGAACGGGGACTTATCCACGATACGTTTAACACAGCTACTTACTGAATCAGCCATACATCCTCCGATATGTTACTATTATCACAATCGGTAATAAATTACAACAAATTTACCGTGTATTTTTCGTAGCACACACAAACCAAAGAAAGGGGAAAAGGTACATCAACTACTACATATAGCGCTATTTCTTTGAGATTTTTCGAAAAAACAACACTGGGTCACACTAATTACTTGTGCTACCAACTCAAGGGATGTACACTAATTATCGTAGGAGGAACCTTCATGCGATGCCCACACTGCTCCTCAGATGATGACAAAGTACTGGAATCGAGACAGAACTCGAGTGCCTCGACAATCCGCCGAAGACGGGAGTGCAATGCCTGCGGATACCGGTTCACCAGTTATGAACGCATAGAGGACAAGCCTCTGATGGTCATCAAGCGTGATGGTAGGCGTGAGCCTTTTGACCTCAACAAGCTGGGGCGGGGTATCCGCTCCTGCACGGAAAAACTGAAGATCAGTGAAAACCAGATAGATTCCCTGCTGCAAAGCATTGAGGATGCCATCATGCTCAAGGTCGGGAGCAAACGTGAGATTGCCAGCAGCGACATCGGCGACGAAGCCCTGAAACAGCTGAAAGAAGTGGATCTGGTGGCGTATGTCCGCTTTGCTGCAGTGTACAAGGCCTTCAACGATTTGGGCCAGTTCATTGCCGAAATCCAGAAACTGGGAAAGGAACTGCTTTAGCGGGCGTCGAACCACTTCCCGGTCAGTGAGTGCTCAATGGTATCGTTCAAGTGCTCGGGCTTGAGTATCTCATTTGCACAATCCAGGCAAAAGTTGTCACTCATTCCGGCAATGTAGTCATAGATGAGCCGGTCCAGATTCCCATCATGCTCCTCATAGGCGTTTTTCATATCCATGAGATGATGGTAGAACCCCATGGCAAGCATGTTCTTCTCCTCCACATACCGAATTTCCTCAAACCCATAGCTGTCCATCAGCATCTTCAGGTAATCCAGGATGAGGGAGAAGAGACGGGAAAAGTAACGCTCGTACCCCTCAAGCATCGGACTTTTGTAGATATGCGTGTAGTTGAACCGGATCATCGCCTCCACATAGGGAAACAGCTCATCGCTGAAGCAGATCCCCTCCTTCTCATTGGAGTGATCGATGACATCAACAACCAGCGTATCGATGATCTGTGCATTGCGCCGGCCCAGATGGCGGGCGACCTCTTCGGGCAACTCTTCCTTGCGGACAAGGCCCAGCCGGCAGGCATCCTCGAAATCCCGGCCAAGGTAGGCGATGGTATCGCTGAAGCGAACTACAGCAGCCTCATAGGTGGCGGGGAGCAGACCTTTCCTGCTGGTGATCGAAGAGAG
>Ga0172378_10006296_pt1 | contig 11093 bp, 9 predicted proteins | sample GrowelOW332metaG_FD_119755 | JGI IMG/M metagenome (GOLD analysis project Ga0172378, IMG submission 119755) | Groundwater microbial communities from an aquifer near a municipal landfill in Southern Ontario, Canada - Pumphouse #3_1 metaG | ecosystem: Environmental > Aquatic > Deep subsurface >... | reverse complement strand
TGAGCCAATTGCACACTATGGTGTTGCCGGTATGCGGTGGGGTGTAAAAAAAGCATCAAAAGCATCAAGTTTTTTTAGTGGACGTAAGGAAGCCAAGGCAATAGCTAAGGAAGATCGACGAGCAGCCCTAGAAATTGTCAATCGTGGTAAAACTTGGAAGAAACGTTCAGCGTCACTTGATAAATTATCAACAAATGATTTGAAACGGACATTAAATCGTTTGAAGTTAGAGAACCAATTCAACGATGAAGTTAAACGCTGGCCTGCAGCACCATCTAAACAGCAATCGAAAGCACAAGAGTTTATTAAGGGGCAACTTAAAGCAGTATTAACAAGCGATGCCGTTAAGAATGCTGCATTCAATGCTTTGAAAAGCGCAATAATAGTTTACGGTTCTGGAAAGTCTGGAATTGGACGCAACCTATTAAATTAATCAAAATGCCCCAAAAGGTAATGAAGGGAGGTCTATAGATGAGTTTATCGAACACTGCGACTCCGAAGTATTATGGAGAGTTTAGAGATTCTGTCATTCGTGGAGAGATACCCGTCAACGAAGAAGTATCAATGCAGATGAATCGCATCGACGAGCTCATAGCCAACCCTTATTACTTCTATGATGATGATGCAATTAATGGGTATGTTTCCTTCTGTGAGAATGAGCTTACATTAACCGACGGTTCGCCGCTTGTGCTGCTTCCGTCATTCAAACTGTGGGCCGAAGACCTATTCGCATGGTTCTACTTCGCTGAAGAAAAGGTGTACGACCCAGTTCGAAAACGCTTTGAGATAAAACGCATAAAGTACCGACTAAGGAAAAAGCAATACCTCATTGTCGCTCGGGGTGCTGCAAAGTCGATGTATGCAGCATCAGTTCAAGCATATGGTTTGATTGTTGATACCGCCACAACGCAGCAAGCTGTTATTGCGCCAACGATGAAACAGGCAGAAGAAACCATGCAACCAATACGAACTGCTATTGCGCGCGCAAGGGGACCTCTGTTTGAGTTTCTAACCGAGGGTGATATTCGTTCTAACACCTATACTAAGAAAAAATTAGCATCTACTAAAAAAGGTGTTGAGAATTTCTTGACAAACTCTTACGTTGAAATTCGGCCAATGTTTATCGACCGATTACAAGGGATGCATACCAAGTATAACTCGATTGATGAGTGGCTATCTGGTGAGGTTAAAGAGGACGTCATTGGTGCGGTCGAACAAGGGGCGTCTAAAATAAAGGACTACATCATATTAGCAACCTCTTCTGAGGGTACTGCTCGTGATGGTGTAGGTGATACGATTAAGATGGAACTCATGGATATTCTCAGAGGCGATTATAAAGCAGATCAAGTATCTATATGGCATTATAAATTAGATAATGTCAGTGAGGTCAATCAACCGGAGATGTGGCTAAAGGCAAATCCGAATATTGGCGTGTCTGTGTCATATTCTACTTACCAAGCCGATGTTGAAAGAGCCGAAGCGCAACCGTCGCAACGAAATGATATTCTAGCTAAACGGTTTGGTATTCCGATGGCGGGTTACTCATATTTCTTCACATACGAAGAAACAGTACCTCATGCTACACAAAACTACGATGGAATGCTTTGCTCAATGGGTATGGATGCGTCTCAAGGAGATGACTTCTGGGCCTTTGACTTCTTATTTCCATTAGGCAATGGCCGATTCGGTGTTAAAACTAAAAGTTACGTATCATCCGTTAAGGTGAGTGAGTTACCACAAGCAACAAAGAATAAATACTACGAATTCGTTAATGAAGGCAGTTTGATTATAATGGAGGGTACCACTTTAGATAGTGATGCCGTCTATGAAGATCTTGACGCCTATATTATCAAGCATCGGTTTGAAATAGGTGCTTTTGGGTACGACCCTTATAACGCTGAACCCTTTATAAAACGCTGGACTGCTGAATACGGTGCGTTTGGTGTGGAAAAAGTAAGGCAGGGTGTCATTACTGAATCGGTACCTCTGGGGGAACTGAAGCATATGGCTCACGAACGAATGCTGGTCTTTGATGAACGCCTTATGACTTTCTCAATGCAAAACTCAATCGTAGTAGAAGATTCAAATGGTAATCGTAAGCTATCTAAGAAGAGACGAAGCGAAAAGATTGATAACGTCTCTGCTTGTATGGATGCTTGGGTTGCTTATAAACGAAACAAGGAGGCATTTGCTCAATGGGAATAAGAGATCGAATCTCACACGCATGGAGCGCCTTCCGCGAGTACGGCCTAGATAGTCGAGGTAACGGTATGGAGGATTACGGTGTTGGGTCATCTAGGCCAAACCATCGTAATGGACAACGACGATACACGTCTGCCTCCCTATCAAAAACAATTTTTAACAGAATTGCCACTGACTGTTCTATGGTTAGTTTGAATCACGTAAAGATTGCTAAGGATGGAGCATCTCAAGAAGTCGTAAAGTCGGGCTTCGAAAGATGCTTAACTGTCGAGGCAAACGTAGATCAAAATGCCCGAGATTTTATACATGATTTGGTATACTCCATGTTGGACGAAGGTGTTGTAGCCGTAGTTCCAACTGAAACAAAGCTTAATCCAACTAAAACAGGTGGGTATGATATTACATCACTTCGAGTTGGACGGATTGTTCAGTGGTTTCCAAAACATGTACGGGTCAAAGTGTACAATGAGAACCGGGGGATGGACGAAGAAATTACAATGGAAAAGAAGCTCGTAGCCATTATCGAAAATCCATTCTATGCTGTAGTTAATGATGACAACGCAACACTTAAACGACTCATCAGAAAACTAGAACTCCTGGACCGCAAAGACGAAGACATCGCTGGTGGCAAGTTTAACATGCTAATCCAGTTACCTTACGTGATTAAAGGTTCTCTCAAGAAGGCACAAGCGGAAGAGCGAATTCAGCAACTAGAATCGCAGCTTACAAACTCTAAGTACGGAGTTGCCTATACCGACGGTACTGAAAAGATAGTCCAGTTGAATCGACCGATCGATAACGACTTGGCTGACCAAACTAAGTATCTACAAGAGCAGTTTTATAATCAGATCGGGGCTACTGAAAACATCTTCAACGGAACCGCTGGGGAAGTAGAAACCCGAGCGTACTACAATCGAACAATCGATCCTATTATCGCAACTATCATCTCCGAGATGCGACGGAAATGGTTAACCGACACTGCAAGAACCCAAGGGCAAGATATCGTTGCACATCGCGATCCGTTCACCTTAGTTCCTGTAGAGCAGTTAGCTACTATTGCAGATACGTTTACTCGTAACGCAATTCTGACATCTAATGAAGTTAGGAAGATAATCGGATTTGGGCCATCGGAAGATCCTATTGCGAATGAACTTTCCAATAAGAACATCGCCGGTGTAAACCAACCCGAGATTGATGGGGCTGCAGCAGCACCGCAACTTCTAATTCCAGGAGGGGATGCCGATAATCAAAATGGCCCTACATCATAGTTAGAAGGAGGATACGAATGACAAAGAAGTATGACTTCGCGGGTTGGGTAACCAAGAATGACATTCGATGTAGCGATGGTGTGACTATCAAACACGATTCATTCCGCGATGATAACGGGAAGACAGTTCCTTTAGTATGGCAACATGACCATAAAACACCAGATAATATTCTAGGTCATGTAGAGCTAGAGAACCGGCCAGAAGGTGTATACGGCTACGGTTACTTCAATGAAAGTATGATGGCAGAATCGGCTAAAGAATCTGTTCGTCATGGAGACATCTCAGCAATGTCTATCTTTGCCACTAAAATTAAAAAACGTGGTACAGATGTAATTCACGGTAAAATTAGAGAAGTCAGCCTTGTTCTCTCGGGAGCAAATCCAGGCGCTTTAATTGAACATGTCAATCTAGCTCACGATGAGTCTGGCGAGTATGAAGAATTTGTACTTTACCCAGGGATTGATGAAATTGAACATACTGAAGGAGGAGAAAGAATGGAAAACGATCCATTGGAAAAAGCACTCGATTATTTCGATGATGAGATTGAGCATGCAGAAAGCGCAGCCGGTAAAACAATCGGAAGCGTTATGGAAACACTTAGTGACATGCAATTAGATGCCGTTGCGCAACTAATTACAAACATGATAACAGAAGGCGTAGGTGATCCCGCGCTGGCACAATCAGAAGAAACCACAAACGAGGAGGACACAACTGTGAAACATAGCGTATTTAATAACGAAGGTACAACTTTAAAACATGGTGAAGTATTAACAGACGAGGGCACAGTATTGTCCCATTCCGATATTAATGAAATGTTTGGCGATGCCATCACTAACAAAAGTACTTTGAAAGAATCAATGATTTCTCACGGCATTACAAACATTGAGCAATTATTCCCAGATGCTCACAATGTTAATGTACAACCTATTTGGTACAAAGACCAAAACACGAATACACAAGCAATCTTAAGTCGTATTTCTAAATCTCCTTTCGCTCGGATCAAATCACGCTATGCTAATTTGACAGAAGCCGAAGCTCGTGCTAAAGGTTATATCAAAGGCAAAGAAAAGAAAGAACAATTCTTCTCTCTTGCTAGTCGTGAAACCACACCACAAACAATTTATAAGAAACAAAAATTGGATCGTGATGATGTAATTGATATCACTGATTTCGATGTTGTTTCATGGATGAATACTGAAATGCGCTTTATGTTAGACGAAGAAATCGCACGTGCTACCTTAATTGGTGACGGTCGTGACGTGGCTAGCGACGATAAAATCAATGAGACCAAAATTCGTCCTATCGTTAGTGATGACGATTTATATTCTCTTAAAGCTACGTTCGCAGATCCTGCAGACTTTGTAGCTTCCGTAATTAAAGCTAAGAAAGACTACCGTGGGTCTGGCTCACCAGTTATCGTATTGTCACCAACTCTAATGTCTGAATTACGGTTATTGAAAGATACAATGGGACGTTATATTTATGACAACGATACTCAAATCGCAGCACGTATGGGCGTATCTGGTTTCTTAGAATCTTCATTTATGGATGAACTTGAAACCCAAACAGCCATTCTTGTAAACTTAAGCGACTATACTTTAGGTTCATCTAAAGGTGGACAAGTAACGACATTTGATGATTTCGATATTGACTTCAACCAAATGAAATACTTGATTGAAACACGTTTATCTGGAGCCTTAACCACACCACACTCAGCTATTGTGTTGACGTTAGCTGCTGCTGAACCAGAAGTACCACCTGTCGGCTAATGAGTAAATTCGTAGGCTTAGTGGGATATACGGCGCCTTCTCAGGAAGTTGCGCCGGGAGTCTGGTCCGAAGTTGGAATAACAGAACGTAAATTGAAGGGTGATGTTATACGGCAATCGAAAGATCAAGATTTATCTACAAAGGTCAACGATGACATTACTCTTCAAAATCGAATAAGTCTAGTAGCTGATAAATACGCCTATCAAAACTACCAAAATATCCAGTATGTTGTTATGGATGGCGGTAAGTGGAAAGTTACGGCTATTGAAGTTGCTAGACCTCGATTAATATTATCATTGGGAGGTGTGTGGAATGGCTGAAATGACCGTTCGTGAAAAACGAGTTCGCTTTCACAATGAACTCTTAGAGCTATGTAAGAATGTATATTTTCAACCACCCGCATCAATCCAAATGGTGTACCCGTGCATTGTGTATGCGATGGATGACGTGATTACAATGTTCGCTCAGAACTCCGTCTATACGCAATACGCAATTTATAATGTCACGTACATTGATAAGATTCCCGATTCTGATGTTCCAAAACAACTACTTCAATTAGAGTATGCGGACTATCAAACATTTTATGTGGCGGATAATCTTAACCACACAACAGTAACTATAAAACGACCTTATTAGGAGGAAATAATAAATGGCTAAATTAGTATGGGATCAAACAGGCGAACGTCGTTACGAAACTGGCGTGAACCATGCCGTTATGGCAGTCCAAGATGACAAAGGTGTCTATGGCGTTTCTGTACCTTGGAATGGTGTTACCAAAGTAACTGAATCCCCAGAAGGTGGGGAAGAAACAGCGTTGTATGCCGATAACTTGAAATACTTATCTCTATATTCCGCTGAAAACTTGAAAGGAACCATCGAAGCTTACACATATCCTGATGAATTTATGGAATGTGACGGCTCTGCAGAACCAGCACCAGGTGTTGTTGTCTACCAACAAGATCGTAAACCTTTCGGATTGGTATATAGCACGGCTATCGGTAACGATACTGTAGGTTCATCTTTCGGTGAAAAGATTCATATTATCTACGGTGTTCGCGTATCGCCATCAGAACGTGCATACGAAACTGTTAACGAATCGCCAGCAGCAATTACGTTCTCATGGGCATTCTCATCAACAGCAGTGGACATGGGCGAAGGTTTGAAACCATCCGCATTAATCACAATCGACACTACGACTGCACCTGCTGATAAGGTTAAAGCTCTTAAAGAGTTGTTATACGGCTCGGAAGTCGAAGAAGCTGCATTCCCAACACCGGCGGAAGTTCTTGCTTTAATGGGTGAAGTTACACCAGCACCTTAAGCATAAGTTAAAAAAAAATAATTGTCAGAAGGAGACATTACAATGTTAGCAAAACAAATTACGTACACAGATTACAACGGTGAAGAAGTTACAGAGACATTCTATTTCAATATGACCACGTTAGAGGCCACAAAATTTGCCGCTAAAATGAACGGCGATATTGAAAAGCATATTGCGGAGCTGATTCGAAAAGATAACATGCTTGGTATCATTCGATTACTATCAGAAATGATCTTAGGTGCATATGGTAAAAAATCAGAAGATGGTAAACGGTTTATTAAGAATGATGAACTTCGAAACGAGTTTGAAGACTCTGCAGCCTTTGCCGAATTGGTAGAGAACTTACTTTCAGATCCTGAAGAAGCTGCTAAGTTTGGTGAAGGTATTGGCACATCCAAATTGCAAGCTAAAATGGATAAAAGAGATGCGCAACCTAAACTTAAAGTGGCAGCTCTAAACGATCATCCCGATTTTAGTGGAATGACTAACGCACAGATTCTTGAATTACTTCAGGCTAAGAAAGAACAATAATACTTAGATGAGGGGTCTTCTTTGACCTCTCCTCTATTTTTTTATTTGAGGTGTGATATGTTAACATTTATCGTAGGTCAAAAGGAGATGTGGAACCCTGAAGAAGAGGTGTTCTTTTATGAAGGGGGTACTCGACTAAGTTTTGAGTATACCTTAAAAATCTTATCCGAATGGGAATCTAAGTGGCAGAAACCCTGGCTCTCAACCACAGTGCCTAAAGAAGCCGAAGAAGTTATTGATATGTACAGAATGATGTGCACCAATGTTGAAGATTTTGACGAACGTTTCCTAACTACCGAAGTACAAAAAGAACTAGTGGCTTATATTAATGATGCCCGAACTGCAACAACATTCAACCATATAGACTCCACTTCAACGTCAAGAATCGTAACGTCTGAAGTTATATATGGGGCTATGGCTAATGGTCAGATACCGTTTGAATGTGAGACATGGCATCTTGGTAGATTATTGACACTGATACAAGTTATCTCGCAGACAAATTCTCCTAAAAAGAAAATGACGCGAGCTGATGAAGTTGCGCAAAGAAGAGCGCTTAATGCACAAAGGAGAGCTGAAATGAATTCCAAGGGGTGATATTTATGGAATTAGGAATGGAGCAAAAAGGTTCCTTTGATGGGATTGAAAAGTGGCTTCATAAAGTAGCTGCCTCAACTCCAACGGCACAGATGAACGCTGTTGGTAAAGAGGGAGTATCTAGACTGGCTCAAGCAACTCCAGTAGATACAGGATTAACCGCCACTGGATGGAATTATAAGGTTGAACAATTTAAAGGTGGTTACGAGATTGGTTGGTTTAACAATGCGCATCCCGAGACTGATGCTAATATTGTAGCGTTGCTTAAATATGGGCATGGGACTAAAAACGGGGGATATGTGCCACCAAATAATTTTATTACGCCAGCCATTAAATCGGTATTAGATACCGGAATGAACGCATACACAAAGGGGGTCGTAAGAGATGGCTAAGGCGATTGATGAAAAGATTGTAAAGCTGACTCTTATGGACGCTGATTTTAAGCAGCGAGCTATAGATGCTGTTAAAAATATAACCAATCTAAAAGATACATTTAAAAATGTTAAAAATGTTGATTTGAACAAGACTGTCACGTCTTTAAATGGTGTTAAAAACCAGGCGGTAGATACGGCTACTAATGGAATGGGTAGCATTCGAAAGTCCGTCGATGACCTATCGCCGCGATATTCTGCACTCCAGACAGTCGCAAACGGTGCTTTACTAAAAATTGGTAGTATGGCTGCCGAAGTTGGACAAGGTTTAGTAAAGAACCTCATTATCGATCCACCTAAGATGGGATTCCAAGAGTACGAAGATAAAATGAATTCGACTCAGGTTATCATGTCAAATACAGGGGCTGGAATTGAAGAGGTTAACGGAGTTTTAGAACGATTAAACGCATATTCAGATAAAACTATTTATTCGTTTAAAGACATGACGACTAATATTGGTACCTTTACCGCTGCTGGTGTTAACCTTAAGGATGCTGAAACAGCTATTCAGGGTATTGCCAATTTAGCAGCCGTATCTGGGTCAAACACGCAACAAGCCGGTACAGCAATGTATCAACTCTCTCAAGCATTAGCTGCAGGGAAAGTTGGATTGATGGACTGGAACTCAGTTGTTAGTGCCGGTATGGGTGGTATGAAATTTCAAAATGCCCTTACTGCTACGGCCGATAAGCTTGGCGTTGCTCGTGATAAGACCAAATCCTTCCGAGATTCATTATCCGATGGCTGGCTTACATCGGAAGTCTTATTGGCAACGCTGAATGACTTTTCAAAAGACGAATCAATGTTAGAGGCGGCTACAAAGGTTCGAACATTCACGCAATTAATGGACACCGCCAAAGAAGCCATTCAATCTGGTTGGGCTAAAACATGGGAAATAGTATTCGGTAACTATGAGGAATCAGGGAACATGTGGACCCAGATTGCAACCTCTATAGCACCATTTGTTGATGGTATGTCTGCAGGACGTAATGAAATGCTTCAGTTCTTAAAAGATGCTGGCGTGTTTAACCAAATAGGGACAATCATTAAGAATGTATTTAGCACAATCATTAATATTTTAGGAGCGGCTAAGAAGCCATTTACTGAAATAGTAGACGCAATCAGGAAGACTGGAAAACTATCTAAAGAAAGTATTGGCGGAGTATTAAAGCCTGTTGTTGATTTTACAAACAAACTTAAAGATAATAAGATACTTCTTGATGCCGTGACGACTGCTGTAAGAGCGTTACTATCACCTCTTAAATTAGTTGGCCCTGCTTTAGAGATATTAAGAGCTATATTTGACAAAATTAAATCAGTAATACCAACTGAAAAATTCAAAGAACTTAAATCTGCTATTAAAGACATTGCATCTGGCGTGATGGATAGAGTCACCTCTATGTTCAAATCATTTGGTGATTCGCTTCCAGGGGCAACCAAGAGTATAGTTGAGTTTATTAAATCACTAGATATCACACCAATCTCTAACTTCTTTACAGGAATCATTGACTTTATATCTGACTTCGCAAAGAGATTTAAAGACAGTCCTATGAATAAGATGTCGGGTGACGTTGGAAAATTAGGAGACAGCCTTAAAGCAAGCGGTATAAGTGATCGACTTCGTGATATAAGAGATAGCGCTAAGGACGTTGCATCTAATGGACTGCCTAAATTGCAACAGCTTGTTAAGTTCATTAAAGATAATTTATTAAACAAAGGAACAATCGTGTCTGGAACATTAATTGGCAGTGCTATTATTGGTATCGTGTCGTTTAGAAAAGTAACTAAGTCTCTTACTAAGTTTATCGACTCACTTAAAGACAGAGCAGACCCTATGAAGTCAATAAGAGGATTACTTGATAACATGGGAAACGGTATTAAGTCATTATCTAAGAGCTTTGAAAGAGCTACTAAGGCGGCTATCATCGTTGCTTTTGCACTGGCAATAGGGGTCTTAGCATTTTCGTTAATAGAATTAACAAAGGTTGATACTAAGAAACTATTAATCGCCACTGCAACCTTAAGCGCGTTTGTATTTGTCCTTAAGAAAGTGTTAGAGTCTGGAAATATGAAACTTAAGAATGCCGCCGCAATGTCAGGCACTATGCTTGCATTAGGAGGAGCTTTATTGCTCATTGCCGCATCTGCTAAAATCTTTGCATCAATCGACCCAGACTCATTAACTAGAAGTCTATCAGCTATGGCTATTTCACTTGGTGGAATGCTAATCATTGTGGGCATAGCAAACAAACTCAAACTACGTCCTTCTGGTATGACTGGATTAATCCTTGTTGCTGGGGCTATGCTTATGATTGGTGTGGCCGCTAAAATCTTCGCATCAATTGATCCTGACCGATTAAAAACAGGGTTATTAGGAATGGCGGCGGCTTTAACAGGAGTCCTAGCAATCACAGGAGTCGCAAACAAAATGAAGCTAAAGCCTAGTACGTCATTAGGGTTAGTCGCTGTTGCGGCAGGTATGATGGTCCTTGGTAAAGCCGTACAAGTGTTTGCTAGTATGAATGTAGACGAGCTTAAGCGTGGTCTATTAGGTGCGGGTGCCGCAATGCTTGAGATTGCTATATTTGCAAAGCTTGTTAATAAGACTAAGATTAAGATATCAACTGGTGTGGCCCTACTAACTCTAGCTATAGGCTTAGCGGCGATTGCTATTCCGCTTAAGATATTAGGTAGTATGGATACAGACACTCTAATACAGGGGTTAACTGTTGTAGGAGGAATCTTAGCAGGATTCGCTGTGTTTAGCAGGATTGTTAAACCTTCGGGGTTGGTTAAGACAGCTGTATCATTAGGCGTGATGGCACTTGCTCTTACAGCATTAGTAGCACCAATTATGCTATTAGGTCGTATGGATACTGATCAATTAATTCAAGGTAGTGTTGCGTTAGCTGGGATTACAGCAGTCTTAGCAATAATAGGAGCTCTTTCAAGCAAACTAGGTGCTGGTGGAGGACTG
>Ga0172378_10006295_pt1 | contig 11094 bp, 8 predicted proteins | sample GrowelOW332metaG_FD_119755 | JGI IMG/M metagenome (GOLD analysis project Ga0172378, IMG submission 119755) | Groundwater microbial communities from an aquifer near a municipal landfill in Southern Ontario, Canada - Pumphouse #3_1 metaG | ecosystem: Environmental > Aquatic > Deep subsurface >... | reverse complement strand
ACTGTAAGGTAACCACCATTTAAGTGGCAGCCTCCCCTGTTTCCTGTTGCATAACCCAGTCCCATACCCTGTGCTGCCCGAGGCTCATAAGCGGCAAGTTCCAGGCCCTTTACGTTGATAGCAAAATCTTCTCCTCCATATTTTTTGGAAATTCGTTTTGTGCCCTCTGCTAAATCATCACCAATGCCGAGGCGGGCTGCTGTCATTTTAACCAGTTCCCCAAGCTTAGAACAATCTCCAAAGTTTAACCCATTTTCCCATAGTCCCTTTTCATTAAGCTCCATTGCAAAACCAACGCTGCTTCCAAAAGTAATTGTATCAAGCCCATATTCATCACATAGATGGTTCACATTAAGGATTGTCTGCATATCATTATTAAGTAAATTGCTGCCAAGAAGCGTCAGTGTCTCTACCTCCGGACCCTTTACCTCTTTGCCATAGGCGCTGACAACCCTGCCACACTGAATTGGGCAAGTTATGCAGCCCATATTTTTTATTAAATAATCCTGCCTTAATGTTTCCCCGTTTATTTTTTCGAAGTCTCCAAAACTTCCGCTGGAATAATTCTTTGTGGCAAGAAGATTCCTATAGTTCATCATGCTGACCAGGGATGCTGTACCCAGTTTTGGCAGCTGCTGACCTGTAATCATATGAGTTCTCAGCATCTTTATCCAGTTCATGTTATGCTTCTTAAATTTTTCTTTATCAAATATTTCTATAGATTTATTTCCGCTGGCTACAATCCCCTTCAGATTCTTATAACCAAATACAGCGCCAACTCCGGCACGACCTGCAGCCCGCTCCTCACTTATAACAGCAGCATACCTGACCATATTTTCACCGGCAATACCAATAACAAACTTACCCCTGTTTTTTGGGCCTAAAAGCTCCTGTACCTGACTTGTATTTTTACCCCACAAATGGTCTGCATTTTTAATATTGATTTCTTCATTATTGATATCTATATATACCTTTTCTTTACTCTTCCCACAGATTACAAGCCCATCAAAACCAGCCCGCTTAAGGCTCAGCCCAAAGCTTCCGCCGCAGTTGGAAGAAGCCAAAAGACCAGTTAATGGTGAAATCGTAGATACATTAAACCTGGAAGAGCAAGGCGATGTTGAGCCTGTCAGTGGAGAAGTTGTGATGACAATAATATTTTCATCAGAAAAGGCTTCAGCTTTTCCTTTTAAAGAATCAAAAATTATTTTTGCAGCCAGAGTTTTGCCGCCTAAAAACATTTCTCTGTCCTTATCCGATATAGGATAGTCCTGGGCTAGTCCGCTGCTCAAATTTATCTTTGCAATTTTTCCGGTATAACCATACATAACGCTATTGCTCCTTAATAATTTTGTACATTACTATATAAGGAAATTAAATAAATAATATTGTTAATTTGAAGCAATTATGCAATTTCCTGATATAGCTCTTGAGTAAACAAGGGCGTTACCGCCCAAGCTCCTCGGCGGAACCGTACTTGCCCTATTAAGGCATACGGCTCTTCACATCATATTTAATCATCTATAGAATAAGCTTACGCTTATTGTCGGTTCTAATAATGGAAAAGTCTTCAATAAACCATTGTAAAATGTGTCTAGTGTATAACTCTTTCTTTGACTTCTTCTATTCAGCCACTTAAAGAGTAACCATTTGACTATGTTTTGATAGCTCTTCACACCTCTTGTATTATCGGTAACTCCATAATATTGATAGTGTCCTCTTAGCTTCTGATTAATTTTCTTAATCAGTTCGCTTACAAGCATTATTCGATTCTTCTTAATCCATTCTTTCATTGCCTTGATTTTAATTTTAAATTTCTTCTTACTTGTTTTAACTTTACATCGAAAGAATCCTTTCTTACCATCTTCGCTACAATAAAACGTAAATCCTAAAAAGTCGAAGGTTTCAGGTTTTCCCATTCCTCTATTCGCTCTGTTTTTCCTGGCAAATCTCCCGAATTCTATTATCTTTGTTTTCTCCAAAGCTAGCTCTAATCCGAATTTTTTGAATCTTTCTATTAGCTTTAGATAAAATTCCTCCGCTTCCCATTTATTTTGAAAGCAACATACAAAATCATCACAATATCTTATCAAATAAGCTTCTCCTTTGCATTGTCTTTTAATTTTGACAGCAAACCAATAATCCAATACATAATGTAGATATACATTTGCAAGGACTGGTGAAGCTCCATTTCCCTGTGGGGTTCCTTGTTCGCTATTTAAGTATTTACCATCCTCCATGATTCCAGCTTTCAAGAATTTCTTAATTACATCTATGAATTTCTTATCTGCTATGTCATGCTCTAGAAATTTTATTAACCATTCATGGTCTACATTGTCAAAGAATCCCTTTATATCAGCTTCAACAATGTAATTAACTTTGCGATATTGTACACTTTCTATGATTTCCCTGACTGCTTGATGACAATTCCTATCTGGTCTAAAACCATAGGATTCATTGAAGAATTTAGGTTCATACACCTCTATTAATATCTTTGCTATAACATTCTCTACTAATTTATCTTCATAACATGATATACCTAGCGGTCTCATCTTCTTGCTTCCATCTTTTGGAATATACGTTCTTCTTATAGGTTCTGGTTTATAGCTCCCATTTCTCATTCGTTTTAATAAATGCTCCACGTTAGCTTTTAGATTTACAGAATAATCATCTTTTGTTATCCCATCAATGCCTTTTGCTTTCTTCCTATCCATTTCTTTATGGCTGGTTATCAGCGTCTTTTCATTGATGTAATATGCAAGATTTTGAACCTTTCCATCTAGTCTAGCCTTTTCTATATTATATTGTATTCCAAGTAGCTCATTAATCATGTTCTTCAGCTCTCCTGTCTGCATACTTTTAAGTTTACTTGAAGCTATGTTGTGCTAATCCCTTCCCTCCGTCTGCTTTCACAGATTTCTATGGTACTATGAACTAGTCGGACTTCCTATATTGCTTTTGCTCATCTTGCTCGTTCCCTTACTTGATTTTGCATACTGATTTCTCAGGCACTATAGGACCTCAGCTGTTCTAATAACATACTTATCATCAAACTCGCCAAGCCCTCAGACCTCGGAAGAGTTCTATAAATCTCACCATTACAATTTATAGAATATTGTCTGCAACTTAAATCACAGTATCGACCTCTTCATTTAGATAATAATTTCGCGGCTCAATAGCTTCACTTTCGTTTCGGCTCGTTTGCTCCCTGTCCTACGCTTAAATCTAGTGTTACCACTTTGACTCCAAGGACTCGGTACAGGCTACTGGTTAGATATTACCTGGTAGTATTCTTCCTACTATATGTTAATAGCTTACTAATGACAACAGAATTATTTCCATCATCAAGAGGAAACACCACGCATTTGCGCGCTGCTTCGCAGCTCGCACGTTTTAAATATTATATCATAAAAAATAGGTGCCTGACCCTTGTAAAACTTTTACAAGAGCAGGCACCTTAAAATTATCTGTTATCAATCTTTTCCTGATATAAATCGTGCATATGCAGTCTTTCTACTTCAGTATCAAACCAGTTTTCCATAATTACAAAGCAGTATATCAAGTTAAAAATCTAAGCTCAAAATAAAAAACAAACCCCAATTTAAATCAGGGTTTATTCAATAACATGTACTAACCTAATAAACTTTTTACCATAGGATTAATTTTTGTTCTATCGAATTTTCCGTTTACTTTTGGGATTATTTCCTTCATAATTTTGCCCATATCTTTTGAAGTATAATTTCCGCTATTTATTATTTCTTTTAGCATATCATTAACTTCTTCTTCACTTAGCTGTTCTGGGAGATACTGGGTTAAAACGCTAAGGGCAAAATTTCCTTCCTGTACTTTTTCATCACTATTTGCTTGTTTTGCAAATTCTATGGTTTCTTTTGTTTGCTTTATGTTTTTTTCTAATATTCTTATAACACCTTCATCTGAAATGGTCTCTCTTTCATTAACTTCAAATGACTTAATATCAGAATTTACTAATCTTAAAACGCTGACTTTTGCCTTATCTCTTGCTTTCATTGCTGCTATTTCATCTTTCTTTATTAATTCTTTTAACATATTATGTGGCTAACAGCTGCTTGCTGTAAGCTTTCACCTCACTTTTCTAAATTTACTTATATAAATTATACCAATATTCTAAACAAAATCAAATTTTAGTGCCTGACCCTTGTAAAAATTTCACAGCAGTCAAGCATTAGTAAAAAAGGCTTCCCTCTTAATTTTATCTTGATGTCTTTTTTGATAACTTATTTTCATACATCTTTTCATCTGCAGCTTTAATTACATCATTGGCACTTAGTTTGCTATTTTTTGTTATTTCTATTATTCCATAACTGAAGGAATACTTAAAAGGTTTTTCACCTCTCTTATTATACTCTTCCAATTTATCACATACTCTATCAATAACATCAAAAGCATCAGATTCATTGCAACTGGGGAAAATCATCAGAAACTCATCTCCGCCCATACGGCTCACCGTATCTATCTCTCTTACTGATGATTTAATGCTGGAAACAATAAAATTAATAAAAAGATCTCCTTCTGCATGGCCATAGGTATCATTTACTGCTTTTAGCCCATCCACATCCATAAAGCATATTGATAAAGGTGTATCTCTGCTGGATACACAGGCCAATTCTTTTTCCAGTATCATTAGTCCCGTTCTTCGGTTTGAAACTCCTGTCATCGGGTCAGTAAATGCATAAAATTTCAGCTTTTCATGCTGAATTTTTAATTCTCTCTCTATCTTTTTTCTTTCGGTTATGTCGTAAAAAATAATAACAGTTCCTCTATATTTTTCACTTACATCAAGCATTTTTTTAAATTTTATTAAATAAGTTTTTTTACCGGCTTTCGTTTCTAAGGTTTTTTCCTTTAAAATTTCATTTTTATTTAAATCGATAAATTTAAAAAGCTCTTCATTTAACCAATCCAATTCTTTATCTATATTAATTTTACCATAATATTTCATACCTGAAACAGCTGCATTTAAAAAGACCTCTGCTGCTTTATAATTTATGTTTTCAATATTGTTATCTTTATCAACAAGTATAATCGGATCATAAATGCTTTCAAAAACAGTCAGGTATTTATTTTTTTCATTCGCTATTTCTCTGTTTGCTTCCTGAAGCTCTTCTAATTTTTGTTTTTCAGATAATCCTGCCCATTCTATAGCAAATCCTAATTCTACATGGTCAAAAAACCTTTTAACATACTGAGAAAAATATTGTTTTTCCTCTTGTGAAAATTTACTTTCATTAATAAGGTCTGTATAAACCTGGTGATAATATTTCATAAGCCCCAGGTACATACCTAAGGTAATGCCTCTTGAACGATGCTTTTGTGCCTCTAAAATTCCAAATTTTGCAGCTTCACTTTTGGTAAAATCATCATCAGGACCCATCTCAGGGATACTGCTGCTTTTTTCAATGACTTTTATAAGGGCTGCCGAAAGACCTGCTATGGACATTCTCCATGCTTCTTTTAAAGTTGAAGTATATTTTACATAATTGCGTTCCTTTGCATATTTTAGAATTTTTCCCATCAGGATTTCTTCGCTGTCTGAAATAAGTCCTTTTAATTTTTCCATTTTCAATTAACTTCTACCTCATTTCACATTAAAGCATTATCTAACTTTTTTATATCTTTCTTTTTCGGTTTACTCTAATAAATTATAACATCATTGTTCATATTAATATATTACCTGTTATATTAATTGTCAATCTATAGAAAATAAAAGAGAGAGGCTTCTCTCTTTTTCAATCCAATATAATATTGGTGGGGACAGCGGGACTTGAACCTGCGGCCTCATGCTTGTGATGCATGCGCTCTGACCAGCTGAGCTATGCCCCCTTATAATGTATTATCAATATTAATTATATCACCATTTTTCATAATCAAGGTATAAATTTATAAATTTATTTTACTATTTCCCATCAGCTTTAAATTTAATGGTTTAAAAATGTGAAGCAGCACTTCAGGTTTAATATATCCTCACCATACTGAATATATTTAATTTTAAGGTAAGATTTTTTTAAAATTAAGATTTTATAATGGAGGTATTGGAATGATTCTAAAACTAATAGATTTATTTATAGCTTTTTTTAAAGTTGGTTTATTATTATTTGGCGGAGGATACACATTTATTTCTCTCATTGAGCATCAATCCGTTGAGGTATATCAATGGGTGACTCATGATGAATTCATGAAAATTTTAACATATTCTTATCCTTAACTAAAGAATACACGTTACCCTAAGGATAAAGTCAAATACTAAGTTATAGAAAAATGAAAAAGTTAGAAATAAACATACAAAAAACTATCATACGTGTACCCTTGTTTTTACCACCTGGGCGTATGATAGTTTTTCAATAAAAAAATCACCTGTGCAGGTGATTAATTTTTAAATTAAATCCAAAATACCGATGCTTTTTTCTAGGCACCTATCGCTTCGATAGGTGGGTGCCCTCACAGATTCTTCTATCGCCTTAATGCCAAAATGGTCTCACAGAAGGTACATATCCAAATCTAAATATCGAGCTCCCTTTCTTAAAATGTAGGTCGAAGATAAAAAGCTTATCGAGTATTTCAGAAATATTATTTACTTTTCTGGTGCGGAGGATGGGACTTGAACCCACACGGTCTCCCATACGCCCCTCAAACGTACGCGTCTGCCATTCCGCCACCACCGCATCACAAGTATATTATACTAGAATTTATAATTTAGTCAAGACTGTAAAGCCATTTATATATGCTGTAATTTGTCTTAACCTTTTTAATATATTTATCAGTTTCCTTAAATGGTATGTAGGAAAGATTCTCTCCATCCTTTGAGAATTCCTCGCTGCTGAGCCACTTCTTAACGTTTGTCCTGCCTCCGTTATATGCAGCTAGTACCAGGTCAGTTTTTCCACTAAACTCCTTGCTTAAATCCATAACATACCAGCAGCCCATTTTTATATTTATCTCAGGATCATATAAAGATTCTTTTTTAAAATCTTTTATTCCCATTTTTTTAGCAGCCCAAACCGCAGTGGGTTCAGTTATCTGCATAAGTCCATAGGCATCCTTGTGGGATTTGGCATCTTTCTGGAAATTACTTTCAGCCCTAATTATTGCAGCCACCAAATATGGATCTATACTGTATTCTTTTGAATAGGCTGTTATATAAGACTTATAATCTAAAACATATATCTTTCTAAGTATTGGCTTTATATTAATTATAAACGCGAAAGCTATTATTAATAAGATAAATCTAATCCTCTTTTTTTGTCTCATCCTCTAACTCCCTGAAAAGCTTATTAAATTGTTCCTTTAAATATACTTTATCCCTGTCATTATAAATAACATAGTCAGACTTTTTCCTTTTTTCGTCAAGTGGAAGCTGGGAAGACATCCTGTCCTTAGCCTCTATTTCTGGCAGGTTATCTCTTTCCATAAGCCTTTTTAGCTGAAGCTTTTCATCCAGATAAACAAGAATTACCCTATCCATTTCCTTGGCTAAATCATTTTCAAATAAGGTTGGTGCGTCAACTATTATTATGCTGTCTCCCAGAGTTTTTCTATCATTTACTCTCTTTATTATCTCTTGTTTTATATACGGAATGATTATATTCTCCAGCTTTTCTCTTCCTGTTTTATCTGAAAAAACCAGACTACCCAGCTTTTTTCTATCAATACCACTGCCGGAAACATACTCGTCTCCGAACTCAGTCTTTATCCTATTTATAATATCAGGATAAATATTTAAAACTTCTCTGCTTATTATGTCTGCATCTATTACATTTATACCTTTTTCTTTAAACATATCAGATACTGTACTTTTCCCGGTTGCTATTCCACCGGTAAGTCCAATGACCAGTGTCCTATTTTGCTTCATACCAGGTATCTCCTTCATTAATGTCTACCAAAAGAGGTACTTTTAAATCCAGTACATGTTCCATTTCCTGTTTAACTATTTTTTCAACCTGCTTAGTTTCGTCTTTATAAACATTTAAAATAAGTTCATCGTGAACCTGAAGTATTATCCTTGATTTTAATTTATGAGATATTAAGCTTTTATATACATTAACCATGGCCAGCTTAATGATATCTGCTGCACTTCCCTGAATTGGAGTATTCATGGCCAGCCTTTCTCCAAAGGATTTTACTATCTTATTGCTGTCATTTATCTCAGGTATATACCTTCTCCTGTTTAATATGGTTGTTACATAACCATTTTCCTTTGCCTCTGCTACTATATCCGTCAGATACTTCTTTACATTTTTATACCTGTCAAAATAGGTATCAATATATAGCTTAGCTTCCTTTTTTGATATATTAAGATCCTGGGACAGTGAAAAATCGCCAATTCCATAAACAATGCCGAAATTAACAGCTTTTGCCCTGCTCCTAAGAAGTGGAGTTACTTCATTTAAAGGTACATTAAATACCTCAGAGGCTGTTTTTGTATGAATATCTATCCCTTCCTTAAAGGCAGTTATGAAATTATCATCATCTGCTATATGAGCCAAAACTCTAAGCTCAATCTGAGAATAGTCAGCAGATAATATTATAGAATCCTCTTCCGGAATAAATGCCTTTCTGATTTCTCTGCCCAGCTCATATTTTATTGGTATATTCTGCAGGTTCGGCTCAGTGCTTGAAAGCCTGCCTGTGGTAGTTAATGTCTGATTAAAGCTGGAGTGAATCTTAGAATCACTGTCTATTACAGCTTTAAGTCCCTCGATATAAGTTGAGTATATTTTTGCTATCTGCCTGTAATACATTATTTTCTCTATTATAGGATGCTTATCCTTAAGCTTTTCTAATACCTCAGCATTTGTTGAGTACCCTGTTTTTGTTTTCTTTATTACCGGAAGGTCCAGCTTTTCGAACAGAATTTTCCCCAGCTGCTTTGGAGAATTAATGTTAAATTCTTCATCAGAGAGTGCATAAATTTCGCCTTCTGTCTTTTTTATCTCACCTGAGAAAGTTACCTCCAGCTCATCTAATTTTACTCTGTTTACTCTGAAGCCTTCCTGCTCCATATGGCTTAAAACATCCATAAGAGGCATCTCTACATTATAGAAAAGATTATCCAGACCAAGCTCCTTAAGCTTTTCTGAAAGAACTATGTAAAGCTCTTTTAGTTTACTTGCTTCTGCTATTTTAACTTCTTCCTGTTCTCCTTTAATTTCTGTCATCAAATAGTGCTGAGCTAAATCTGAAACAGAGTAATTCCCTTTTGAAGCATCAATGAGGTAGGCTGCAATATTTGTATCGAATAATTGGCCTTTCATATCTATACCCAGTTTTCTAAGGGAGGTAAGAAGGTTTTTCATATTGTGAGCTATTTTATTTATTTTTTCGTCCTCAAATATATCCTTTAAGGGTTTAACATCTTCCCCTTTATTTAAATCAAGAATATATACCTTATCTTTAATTCCTAAATATAGCTTATTTAGCTTCATCTTTGAAAGAACATTTCCATCCGATATCTGATAATTTATAAATATGCCGTCTTTAATTTCCGCTTTAAGCTTATTTAAATCTGAACTTTCTATATTCTCACTTTCCACTTCTATTTCTATATTTTCAGATGGAAGCTTTGAGAGAAGAGATCTAAACTCTAAGTCTACAAACAGCTTTCTAAGACCTGCTGTATCATATTCTTTTTTAGATTTTATACTGTCCATATCTATATCTATTGGAACATTTTTCATTATAGTTGCAAGTTTTTTGCTGAATATTGCCTGCTCTCTGTATTCTATAAGGCTTTCTTTTACTTTCTTTCCTGAAATATTATCAACATTATCAAGAACGCTTTCTACGGATTTATATTCGCTGATTAGCTTAAAGGCAGTTTTCTTTCCAATTCCCGGAACTCCCGGTATATTATCTGATGCGTCACCCATAAGACCCTTTACATCAATAAACTCTGTTGGAGTTACCCCAAACTCGCTTATCATCCTGTCCTTATCATAAATCTCTTTTTCAGATATACCTTTTTTCGTAATAATTACAAATACATTATCGTCGCAAAGCTGCAGAGCATCTTTGTCTCCTGTCACAATATATACATCAATATCTCTTACTTTTGCATATTCCGACAAAGTTCCTATAAGGTCATCAGCTTCAAAGCCCTCTTCCTCATATATATTTATAGAGAAGAGCCTGAGCATATCCTTAACTATGGGGAACTGCTCTCTAAGCTCATCTGCCATTTTGCGTCTTCCAGCCTTGTAATCTTCATACTCTTTATGTCTAAATGTATTTCTGTTAACGTCAAAAGTTGAAACTATATAATCCGGCTTTATTTCCTCTACCATCTTAAAAAGCATAGTAGTAAATCCATATATAGCATTTGTATGTAAACCACTATTAGTATTCATAGGAGGCATAGCATAAAAGGCTCTGTTCATTAAGCTATTCCCATCTAATATCAACAGTTTTTCTTTATTCATATTGTTCCTCCAAATTTTTCTTTCATGAGAAAATTGCATAATTAAATTTTGCTTTTTTAGCTAAAAAAATACAGGTAATCTGTTATTTCACCCTTTAATTTTTGCTAAAAGGACATTATCTAATTTCCCTACATATATATTCTACACATATTTCTAAAATAAATCACTTATGAATTTAATTTATTTTTCACTTCTGCAAAACATTATGAATTTATCCATAAAGCTGTCTTCCTTAAGGTATATAAATTTAAACCCTCTGTTAAAATCATTTCATTTACCTTTAGTTCTATTATGTGCAGCAGTTTTGAAGCTTTAGTATAGCATTTTGTCTTAGATAATTTTATGAAAGTATTTAATCTTATATCCATGATTAACTCCATTATAAGTACTTTTTATTATAAATTATATCATATAAGTTTTGCTTATTGGTTTATAAATAATAATAATTTGATTTTAAGCTGCTTGGCTTTTATTATTAAAAAGTAATCAAAAATTAGGAGTTGATGTAACTAAAACCAATATTTTTAGGGCTTATTGTTTGTTTCAATGTAGCTGTTGTCAGCCTTATTGTCCAGTTTATAATAAGACAGGTATAGAGATTTTGGCATAAATTAAGGAGGCAAAATAGCCTCCTTTAATT
>Ga0172378_10006294_pt1 | contig 11094 bp, 8 predicted proteins | sample GrowelOW332metaG_FD_119755 | JGI IMG/M metagenome (GOLD analysis project Ga0172378, IMG submission 119755) | Groundwater microbial communities from an aquifer near a municipal landfill in Southern Ontario, Canada - Pumphouse #3_1 metaG | ecosystem: Environmental > Aquatic > Deep subsurface >... | reverse complement strand
CGGGTTGAACGATTCAAGCATTTTAGACATTAGGAACTCCTTTTATGCGAGTGTTGAGGTTATTGTTTCCTGTGAAAGCATATTTATTTTTTTTTAGAGGCTTTGGGGGACTTTTAACCTGTAAAATTTTCATTACCCCTAATAAAAAAGGGAACTTCGCACTTTTGCGAAGTTCCCTAAAAAAGTTTTACTTCAAATCAGCGCATTCCCGCAGGAGAAGCTGGTGCTGCAGGCGTCATTCTAGCCTTCAAAGCCTTCAGTTCTTCCTTGAGTTTCGCATTCTCATCATTAGCTTCTTTGAGAATGTCCTTATACGTAGAAAGCTGTTCTTGCTTGGTCATCACGGTGGACTGCGAAATTTGATCGATACGAGCCTTCGTCTTGAAGTAGCTAGGATCTTGGAACAATTTGGAAGCATCGAACTTCGTAATCTTGATGTTCAATGTTTCGTTTGTCGAGTCGAGATCCTTCAATGCATCATAAAGCTTCTTCGTCCATTCGTTGTCTATGCCGTAATGATCAGAGGCCTTGATGCCCAAAGCACAACGAGGAACAGCAGCTTCCTTGGCAGCCTGAGAACGGTTTGCAAGTTCTTCGCGATAGGCTTGAAGATCTTCACCAGCAGCAACAGCCGCATCTTCCTTGGTCATTCCTTCGTCTTGTACATAACCGCGGACAATTTCAGCACTGTCCGGAACCGGAGATTTAGCAAAGGCATCGGCCACTTCAATGAATACAGCGCAGCCTTGGTAATACATTTCGATGTAACCTTCTTCAGCAGCGACAACATCGGCGTTGTAGAAGCCCTGATCGCGGGCAAGGTCTATGTTCTTCTGGAAGATCGGCTGAGCCTGATCGTAATAGCCCGGAAGTTGCTGGACCACACCAATGCGTTCTGCAAAACGTTCTTCATCGGTCTTGCCGTTCAATTCCTGTTCGCGAATCTTAGCAGCCATCGTTACAAAAAGCTGACCGATCTTGTTAGTTGCGCGGAAAGTCCACTTTTCAGAGGCATATGCAGCAGATTTGGAGTAGTTGCTCACAGCAGCTTTCAAGATTTCCGTCAATTTCTTAACAGATGCAGTTTTTGCTTTGTCATTGCCTTGAACTGTAACCGGATCCATCTTGGCAAATTCAAATTCGCCGAGATAGAAAGCAGCTTCTGCCGGAACACCCGGATCCGCATTCTTGATCTGCAAACCATACTTATCATAAGCATCAATCGTCTTCTTATAGTTTTCAGCCGCCTTATCGTTATCCTTCAATTCGCGGAACGCACGGGCAGCACCGATATAAGCAGCAATGAGCTTTTCCTTATCAACTGTATAATTCTTAGCAAAATTCAAGTATTCCTGAGCGGCGAGATCCCACTTCTTGGCATTCTGATAAGCAACCGGAATGCTGAAAGCGGCATCAAGAGCATAGGAACTCTTCGGATAGTCGCGGACCAAGTCCTTGGAACAGCGGATAGCTTCATCCGGAAGCTTGGCTTCATCATAAGTCAAGCACGCGCTATAAAGAAATCCAGGAGTCTTTTCATTGTCATGGTACTTCTTATAAGCAATTTCATAAGTTTGAGCGGCCTGCTTCTTATCCGGAATGGAGTCATAAGTAGACGCAGCGAAGCCAATAGCGGCAAAAGCCATCGAGTCCTTCTCAAAGTTATTCGTGATAAAGAGGAATGTCTGAGCAGCTTCACGCGGTTTGGCCGCATTCTTGTAAGACAAAGCAGCACGGAGTACGGCCTTGATTGTGAGCGGAGACTTGCCATATTGAGCCGGGAGCATCATGAAAGTCTGGGCAGACTTTTCATACATCTTCGCACTTTCATAAGCAGCACCCGCTTCAAACAAAGCCTTGTCGGCGAAATCAGCAAGAGGATAGTGCTTGACGAGTTCGAGATAAGCGAGAGCACCCGCTTCGAACTGCCCCTTCTTCACATTCTGATCAGCTTTCTGGAAAAGAACAGCAGCGATTGAAGTGCGGACAACCTGCGCCATAGAGTCATTGCGGGTAGCCTTTACTTCAGCGTATTGCTTAAGGAGCCATTCAAATTCCTTCTGAGATGCATCCAATTGGTTGGATTCGAGAAGTGATTGAGCAAGCATACGGCTGATGAGAAGAATGTATTGATGATTCGGAAAATCTTGGCGAAGCTTGCGAAGTACCGTCACAGCAGTTGTATATTGCTTAGCTTGGTAATGGACAATTGCCGCGTTGTAAGCAAGTTCTGCAGCTTCCTTCTGTTGACCAAACTTAGCCATATACTTGTCGACCTGAGCAAAATAAGCCTTGGTTTCCGGGAAAGAATAAGCCTTGACCGGATCATCTCCAGCCTTGGACTTTTTAGCGGCTTCGCGAGCTTGATCCATCATAAGCACCGCATTATACCCGGCATCTTCCTTCTTAAGAAGAGATTCGGCTCCCATCGGACGGCGGCCATAACGGGTCGTATCCGTATTGACGATCCAATCAAACATCTGGGCAGCCTGGGCAAATTGATTCATATCCTGATAAACTTTAGCCAAGTTGATATGAACCTTATATTCATCCCAGCTCGGTTCCTTAGCGTAGCGCTGAAGGAACGCATTGTAGCCTTGAATGGCCATTGCATAAGCCTTCTTGCCGCCCTCCGTATCACCTTCTTGCGTCAACTTGGCTGCACGGGCATGATCATATTGCGGAATATCGAGCATTGCAGAACGAATAGCCTTTTCAGCATTGGCGACCGATTCTGGATAGCGCTGATTTTTCTTATACCAAGAAGAATTGTTGTTATAGCGCTTGACAACCAAATATCTCTGTTGCTGTGCTTCATCAAACTTCTGTTGAATAATGAGAATTTCAACCATTGCCACATCAGCAAGAGGTGCATCGACATAGTCGGGATTGATATCCAACAAATACTTGAAAGATTGTACAGCTTCTTCATTGCGGTCATGATCCTTGTTTTTCATACCAATACGGTAGTAAAGGGAATCCTTGAAGCCCACATTCTTATCCTTGAGGAACTTTGCTGCAACACGGACACCATCATCCATATCAGAAAATGCAGCAGCCATAAAATCCATAGCTTCCAAGCGGAGGTCATTAGGATATTTTCCCTTATCAGAACCGACAATGTATTCAAAATATTTTATGCCCGCTGTTTCATATTCAGCGATATTATAATAGGATTCCGCCAAGTGATACATAGCAAGAGCCGCTTCCTTACCAGTAAGGTTTTCGAAGCCTGTCACACGTTTGTATGCTTCAATTGCATCACGGAACTTTCTGTTGTTGAAATAATATTCCGCCATACGGAGCCACGCTTTAGGAACAAGTCCGTTGTCCGGGAAATCCTTGACTAAGCGCTGACGGAGCTTGAACGCCTTGTCATCGTCGCCACTGGATTCATAAACAAAAGAAGCCTGATAAATAACGTTCGGCGTTTTGGGTTCCTTTGGATACTTGTCAATATATTCCAAGAAATAGCCCAAAGACTTGGCATGATCCGGCTTGGGATATTCACCTAAATTTTGGCACTTGGCTGGCTTATTATCGCGGTCAGCGCACCACGCTTGGTCGTCTTCATATTGGGTCATCTTATCCAATTGGAACTTTTCTTCCAATTGGTATTGATAGTGCCCCAACTGCTGCAAGGCACTCGCACAACGGGAACTCTGCTTACCCTTGCAATTATCGACCTGCTTTTGCCATTGAATGATGGCCGCATTCATATCCTTTTCATCAAGCCCGCCAGAGCGGCAAGCCTGTTCTGCCTGAGTTTTGAGAAGTGTATAAGAACTAGCACACTGTCTATACTCGCTAGACCCCTTCTCCATTGATTTGCATTTGCCAAGCATTTTTTTTGCTTCAGCAGTCTTATCTCCACAAGGATCCGCAAACGAAACCCCGACAAAAGTCAGGAGAGTCACACCGACCAATAACGACTTTCTCATTTGATTTCTCTACCTATAAGAATACCATTTAAAACAGGGATAGACCCGGCTCAAATCCAGGTCGTCCCTATACGTTGAACATTACTCCAAATCTTCCAAGCCTTCCAATTCCTTCATATTGGAATTCTGTTCCTGACCACCACCACTCTGAGCCTTCTTGGTCTTCACAGTTGCCAAAGTAAATCCGGCATCTTCTAACACGCGCTTGCGGTTGGATTCAAACCGGTCACTCTGAATAGAACGCTGCATGAAGCTCGCATAATCTTCAATTTGGGCATTAGCCTTATCAAATGTCGGACGGAGAGCATCACGCTTCATTTCTACACGAGGTGTTGGAAGCTGGCGGGAAAGGTCCAAGGCTTGAGTTTGAACACTATCAAACCGAGATTCCATACTTTCGTAAGCCTTGCGGGCACTATCACGGGCAGCCATTGTTACGACGGGCTGTTCCGTAAGCTTCTCAGCCGTGCTCAAAGATTTTTCAGCACTGTTATAATCCTTTTTCATGAAATAGCAATAGCCTTCGACGAGATAAGCTTCAGAAAGGAGGAAGGAATTCGGCAAGTTGGAAATTATCCACTGAGCATACTTGATAGCCTCATCCGGCTTATTAACCTTGATGAAGGACCATCCAAGAGCAAGCATCGCTTCATCATAAACTGGAGATCCGACCTTAACCTGACCATAAAGACCGGCGGCTTCTGCAATATTCGGATGTTCACCAGAGAAATAAATATGCCCGAGCTTGACTTTGGCCGCGTCCTGCAAATCCATTTCAGACTGGTTGGAAGCCGGTTGATCAATAATATCGCGGAAGCAGCTTTCTGCCTCATCCCATTTACTCATACGGCTATAAGCTATACCCATAGTATAGCGGGCATAGAAGTAGTTGGCATTGCCCGGAAGAATCGCAGCAAGGAGATCAATGGATTCCTGATAGAGTCCTTGTTCGAACTTGATCTGGCCTGCGATATAGTCAGCATCCGCCTTCACATCACTTTCACCGTAATGTTGTACAATATATTGATACTTGACCATAGCGTCATTGTACTTGCCTTCCTTGTAGTCGATGTTCATCAACTGGAAGTGGTATTTAGCGCGTTGGTCACTCTGCGGATAACGCTTGATAGCGTCATCATACACAGACTTAGCGGCCTTATGCATACGCATATTTTCGAAGGACTTGCCTTTGTAGAATGCAGCTTGGTCAACCAAATGGAAGGCCGGATACTTTGTCTGAACTTTGCCGAAAGCATAAGCAGCTTCCAAGAACTGGCGGTTCAAATAAAGACGCATAGCAGCACGATAATCGTTTTCCGGTTCAATCTTCAACCGGCGATAGCGTTCTTCGCCAATTTTTTCTTCACGAGTATCACCAAAACGGGAAGTCAACTTGACCGCCCAGATGAATCCGCGGTTCTTCTTTTCAACGATATCATCGTGAGACATTTCGAGATCAAGTGCGAGATAGCGGAAGAACGTGACATCTTTAACATTGACTGTTGCACCAAGGACCGGATATCCTTCCTTCGTAAAGCGAAGACGGACTCCCAAATGCGGGCTCAAGTAGTAGGTAAACGTAAAGCTCGTTTCGAGATTCATCCCTTCGCCACCCTCGTCATCATCGTGCATTACATCGATAACGGCAAGTTCAGCCTTTGCTTCAAGCATGCGATTAAATCCGCGATAGAACAAAGAGAAGTTCAAGTTATTAGGAACCTTATAAGAGTCACTCGCACCCATCAAAACGAGATGATAGCTGGAATTCTCTGTTTCCGTGCTAACCGCAGGTTGGAGGGCATTCTGGAAAGCAACGCCAACCTGCAAGTGGCCAAAGCGGGAATTGGATATCGGATTCCAGCTCAAACCTACATCAGCGCCAAGAGTCAATTGCTTGTTCTTGTCAAACTGGTTAATTTGAAGAATGGAAAGATCTACGCCCAAGGCCAAGCAATGCATTAGCCTGTAAGCATAACCGATCATGTATGCGTTTTCAACATAGGAATAGCCACCGTCAACAGTTGCACCGTTTTCAAAGAATGATATACCAATCGTATGATTGTAATCAAACGGCATCGTTACAGAGACATATTCCTGAGAAGCTTCGCCGCTAATCGTGCTAAAGAAACCGACACCGAGTTCAAGTTGATCGGTCTCGGCAATACCTGCCGGATTAACGTACATAGAAGTGTTCCCGCCGAATTCTCCGAACCAGTCATTTTGCTGGTACTTATGCGGAGAGTACGAGGGAGAAGCAAACACTGCACTCGTGCAGAAAAGCCCAAGGGCTATTGATTTGATGAAGCTAGAGCGTGTCACCTAATCTTCTCCTTCTTACTTAATGTCGGTACGGGTGAATTCAATACGGCGATTTTTAGCGCGGCCTTCGGGAGTCTTATTAGAGGCTATCGGCTGCGTATCGCCAGCTCCGCGGGTCACAAGGCGGCTATCGGCAATTCCCTTGTCAACAAGGTATTTCTTGACCGCATCGGCGCGATCAGCAGAAAGAGTCTTGTTCTTTTCAGGAGAACCGATATTGTCCGTATGTCCCACGATTTCAAAAGAAGTTTCCGGGAAGGCTTCCATAATGTCAACAACCTTCATCAAAGAAACATCGGAATCCTTCGTAATCGTAGCCTTGCCAGATTCGAAGTTGATTCCTTCCAAAACAAACACTTTCTTCGGCGGAACCGGGACTTCATCCGGGCATCCGTCTTCATCCTTATAACCATTCACAGATTCCGCCTGTTCCGGGCAGAGATCCGCACCCTTGCAAGTATGGGCATACTTATCAAGCACTCCACTGGCTTCAACCCAAGGATCGCAAATACCGTCACGATCATTGTCCGGATCCGGGCAACCATCGTCATCTTGCGTGCCATCGACATCTTCCGCTTCTTCCGGGCAATTGTCAACACCGGAGCAAACGGCAGAATACTTTTCCGCTTTTCCTTCTTCAGTAACCCAAGGATCGCAGAGACCATCGCCATCTGTGTCCGGATTGCGGGTTTCAGTAGCTTCCTCCGCCTTCTCTTCTACAACTTCATGTGCAAGAAGACCTATATCAAGCTTTCCCTTACCGCGTTTGAGCATCGGGGACTTGGAATTGCAATAGAAATTCGGTTTGGAAAGGGATGGATTGATAAACTTGGGATCCAAGGAAACGTTTGTACGATTGACTTTGATAAACCGGTTGAATGGATAATAATTTTTGTAGATGTTATTGTATTCTACTTTCGTCTGGCCCGCAGCAGGATCTGCAAATACGCCATAATAATGGTTTTCCATAAAGATATTATTGCGCGCCACAATATTGGACGGTCCCTTTAAGCAAAGGCCGGAATACCCATTGCGGAGCACCACGTTTTGTTCCACATAAGCATCGAGGGATTTTGCACCCCAAGCAAGAATGCCGGACCAGCGATTGCCGTACACAACATTATTGCGAATGTGCGGGAGGGAAATAAAAGCACCAATACCCGTAGCCTTATTGTCCAGCACATAACAGTGGTGAATATAAGGAGCGGCATTTTCACAGAGAATACCTTCCATTCCGTTACGGATGGTAAAATGAGAGATTTCAGCTCCCGAAGTTCCCATAACAGTCGGGCCCCGGCGTCCGCCATCAATAATCGTTGTCAAAGGATCTTCCCCTTTGAGAACGACACCCATCACCAAGGTGATGTTTTCGTTATAAACTCCATGCCGGACGAGAATCGTATCTCCGGCATCCGCGTTACCAAGTGCATCAGCAATCTTTGAATAATCGCCCGGCACATCAATGACCTTTGCCGTAGCATATCCAGAAAGAAGCATCGCCCCGGCGAGAACAAAGAACACTTTCTTTAGGGTCATACTGCTAGATTTCTCCAATCATAAAACATAAAACTTTCATCACATCCATTCGGACCGATGCTGGAAGAATCTTTCTCCGGACACCAAATCCCAAGGTGGAATATACCTACAAAAGCGGCTTTAGTCAAATATTTTTCAGATTTCTTACGCAAAAAAGCCTCTTTAAAAGCATAGCCTTGGATTTTAAACGGTCTCAGAAGCGCTTCCGTCCTCTTCGGGCTTTTGTGATTCACCTTCTTTTTTGACTCCTTGAATGGAGACACGAAGATCTTGACATGTCCGCTTGATGTCCTGAAGCACCTTACGCGCACGGGTTCCGGCAGACTTATTGCCTTTTTCAAACTTTTCATACTCGCGCTTAAACGATTCCAATTCTTGTTCGAGCTGTTGAAGCAAGTCCATAGAAGAAACTCCCTTGAAAAAAGATTCCTTGGGAAAATAAATAAAGTTTTAAGCAAAATTCACTATCGCTGTAAAATATTTTTTTACTACTCTCGTTGAAGCCCGAATTTATTAAGACTCTTTACTTTTTTTTACAACAGCTCTCCGATTCTGGAAAGAATTCAAAGAGGACTTTTAATGAATTGCGACCCATATCCCCTATATCCCTAGAAAAATCCGTCACAAACATCCGTATATGTTTTTCAATAATTTCATCATCGGCTATTTGCGCTTTTTTGCGGATGAAATCAGAAACTAGTTCTTTCCTCGCATACGCAAGATCCAAACTTTTCCGGATCTCGTCTTCTACCAAAGAGATCCATTCCAAACAGAGACTTTTCTTTGCAACCGAACAGCCGAGAGGTATGGGATAATGCGTATTCTCTTCCCAGAAAGCGCCAAGATCGGCAAGAAGGACCAAGCCATCGCGCTTCCAAGTAAACCGATGTTCGTGAATAACAACACCTTGAGAAAAGATCTTTGAACAAAGTCCTTCATAAACTTCATTGAAAAAAGCGTATGACTCTTTCGGATGTCCACTATCCGGTGAGATTTTTGAAAACCAAAAACGGAAAAGCAGCGACGCAGTCGTATCTTTCCCTGGAAGAACCGTTTCTATTGAATTTTCAAAGCCTCTCATTCCAGAAGAAAGAAGCAAGGGGCCGCAGCCATAACCCATTGCGCCTCCGCAAGAAAGAAGACGGTATTCGTCTGATATCCGCGGAAGAACGCCACAACTTACTTTTGCTACATCCAATTCTCCGTGCATCACTTTTTCATTGAGAGTCTGGACATCTGCAAATGAGACATCCCATTGGAACGGCGAACCTGGAATACCCTTCACGAGGGCCTCATAGATGAACGTATCGTTCGGGCAAGTAGATATACCGAGCTTTAGCGGAATCACCGATAGCTCCCAATAAGAGGATCCAGCACCTTTTTGCGGAGGGCAAATAAGGCCTCTTGCAACTTCCACTTTGACTTATCCCGTTCTCCGACGATATTGCTTACCGCACGAATTTCATAGATGGAAATTTTGGACGCCCTGCAAATGCTAAAGGCTACAGCGCCTTCCATCGATTCCACTTTCGCACCGGAGAAACGGGCTCGGAATCTTAGAAACTCGGGATCTGTCGAAAGCATATTCACAGAAATGCCTTTGACTCCAGGAAAATTTTGAATAACCCGGGGAGCCCTGCAATATGGAGACGCACTATAGGGAAAAGGCTTGGCGTTGAAAGGGATAAAACTATTTCCCGAACCCAGATACCCCTCATCGCCCACGAATTCAGTATCTACGCGGACAATGTCTTCTAAAGAAAGAAGACTGCCCGGATAAGCCCCGCAAACGCCTAGAAGAAAGACCTGCGAATAATTTTTAGAAAAGATCAAGCGGGAAAGATTCCCGGCAAACTGAGCCATTCCTACACCAAGGCAAGCGGCATCAAGCTCCGGAGCTAGCGATTTAGGTCTGAGAAAAGAATTGTTCAACGGTACGCGAGGAAGAAGCCCTTTCCATTCGATAACCGAAGGCACCGCGATAAGAGAGGCCCTCTCTGATTTTTTTAAAATCAATCCGTTACCTTTTCTACTTGGGAAAGAAGCTGGGATTCAAAAGCAGAAACTCGTGCAAGGTCAATGTTCCAAGGGCGATCTACTTCGCACCGGGCAGAAGCTACTGCAGTAGCCTTTGCCAAACGGTCTTCTACCGGAAGCCCCAAAAAGTCGGCAGCGAGCCAACCCGCGAGAAACGAATCTCCAGCACCGACATCATTGACTACTTTGACCTGCGGCGGAGTGAGGCGCAAATACTGGAACTTGCCATCAAGCATATAGAACGCACGTACCGGAGACTCTTCATCCGTTACGACGAGATTCTGGATGGGCAAGCGTTCTAAAAGCGTAGAAGCAGTCATTTTCCAAAATTGCGGGCTTGATGTAATTTGCGGAATTCCCATACGCTGCAAAAGCTTGCAGTACTCGAACATATTGACCTTGAGAAGCTCTACGCCATGTTCCAACCAAGAATCTACACCATCGACAGCATCTACAAACAAGCGCTTTTTAGCGAGATCCAATTCGGAAAGGGAGTCCATGCGAAAATTCAAAGGGAACGATCCACAGAGGGCCACGTTCGTTACATCGGACCAAGATTCACCAATGGTCTGCATAAAGTCGCGATTTTCCGACTCTGTGAGAATCGGCGAAGGTTCAATAAGTTCAGTCGTATCGCCCTTGGAAACGATTGTCGTACAAATACGCGTGGGAGAACCAATCCAAATAGGAAGCTGGCGAATGCCGACTGCGGCAATTTCGTCGCAGATGGAAACGCTGCGTTCTCCACCTAGAAAATGCACAAGAACAAAGTCGCCCCCGAGCAAGCGGAGGACACGGGCACAATTGATACCCTTGCCGGACGCAAACTCCTCTGCCTTGGAAAGCCGATTCACTTCTCCCGGTTTGAATTCATCTAGGAGAAAGAGTCGCTGCCAAGCGGGATTGAGCCCGAGAATGAGGGTATCACCTGTCACTAGAAATTCACCTTGAAGTAGTTGCGCTTGCCGACTTGGACAAGAAGGGAATCCGAACCTGAAATTTTAATTACCGCCTGAGGATCATCCACTTTCCATTCACCCCCTCCATCAGTAAATTGTATAACGTTTTTCGAAGGGACTTCCCGAAAAATAGGATCCATCCATGTAAACCCAGACTTAAAACGAATCTTCACGCCGCCATTCAGGACCATCCGGCGGGCTTCTCCCTTTGATGAGAAAGCCTTGATGTCGACAAGGAAATCAACAGCCTTGTATGTTCCTGCAACAATCTTGCATTCTTTGGCATCGCTCGGAATGGCATT
>Ga0172378_10006293_pt1 | contig 11095 bp, 10 predicted proteins | sample GrowelOW332metaG_FD_119755 | JGI IMG/M metagenome (GOLD analysis project Ga0172378, IMG submission 119755) | Groundwater microbial communities from an aquifer near a municipal landfill in Southern Ontario, Canada - Pumphouse #3_1 metaG | ecosystem: Environmental > Aquatic > Deep subsurface >... | reverse complement strand
TTTTCTCTTTTCTTCTGTTCTAATAACTAATTCTTCAGCTACTAACTTTTTAAGTTGTGGTGCAATCTTATTTACAGAATACTCAAATTCTAATTCTTTTGCAATCTCTGTTGCAGTAAATAGCTTGTTAGGTTCATTCTCTAATACTTCTAATACTTTTGCTTTTACTTCATCTTGACTCTTAGAAGTCTTTGAAGATTTAGAACTATTTTTTTTGTCAAGTAATTCTATTTCGTGACTAATGAACTTTGTTAGTTTCTCACTTTGTGCAACTTCCTCGATTGCTAATAATTTATTAAAATAATCTTTCTTTGTAATTTTATTTGTCATAAAAATCAACCTCTTTCATAAATTTTTTTTATATTTAAGGTTTGGGAAGGTGTTCTTCCCTTACCTTGTATATACATTATATCATACTTTACTTAGTTTGTCAAGCATTTTTTAAAACTTTTTTAAATTTTTTTTGTGGTACTTGCCAACAACAACGATTGATAAAATTATATCTTTTTGTATGTTTTCCTAAACATTCTAATAGTATAAAATATTCAATCATTACATCACTTAATCCCGTGTGTTCTTCCTCAAAGTCTTTTGTATCTGTTAAATATTGGTAAACTGTTTCGGCATTAGTTGAACAATTATTTGCCTTTGAAATTTTATTATTGTCTATGCAATATCTTGCATAACTCTTTGTATTGCAAATTGAGTGACAAGCCATATTCCAAATACAACAAATCTTTGTACCATATGGGAAAAAATATCTATACAATGATTTTGAAATGTATCTTAAAGTTCTGTTTAAAGCTGAGTAATCAAAGTTTGCATTGTATGCGTAAACCTCTTTTACATTGTATTCTTGCATTAAATCTCTAATAATTTTCTTTGCGTGGAATAATGAAACAATTTGACTATCTTTATTTTTTATTCTTTCTTCATAAAGTGGTAACTTCTTTGCATAATATGCAGTTTGCATTAATTTTTTTTCTTGGCAGTAAATATCATAAACTATTAAAGACTTTTCAACTTTGATATTGTTATGCAAATCGGCAACTATAAAACCTATATCATAAGTCAAGGCATCTTCTGTCATGTTTGCCGTTTCTACATCTAAAATCATTATATTTTTGCATCTATTCATATCGAACACCTCTCTTTATTTGATAATACTATTATATCATATCTTTATTACTTTGTCAATAGTTTTTTTAAAGTTTCTATAATATTTTTTTCGTTGTAGTTTATGCCGTTCCACTTTGCTCTGTTTTGTTCTTCATCATCAAAAAGTATATCGCTATTATTAAATTTATTTTTATTAGTTCCATATTTTACAATATGAATAGTATCAAAATCAACTTTTGTAAAATGCTTTTGTAACCAAAGCTTTTTGGCAATGCGTACCCTTTTATTGTACTCTTTATTATTGCATTTACTCAACCAACTTATTATTCCAATTTTATAACCTTGCTTTTGTAGTTCTTTTACAACTTTTGTAAACTCTCTTGCGTTTACTAATGTTTTCGCCTCTCTATATGGTTTTGTATGAAAAGCTCTCAAATGCTCTAACCAATTATTCATATACAAGTTAGCAATAGTACCGTCCATATCAAAGTATATTGTAGTCATTTTTATCCACTCTTTTTCTCTATTATAGTATATCTTTATTACTTTGTCAATAGCTATTTTAAAAATAATATTTTAAAAATATTTAAGTTATTGTAAATAGGTGCTGATCCTAAATTTTTTGATACAACTTCTATATAGCTTAAAACAAACCATATCAAAGTAAGTATCATTACAATTTTTATAAAACTTTTAATAGTCTTTGCTATCATCTTGGCACCTCTTTTCTATGTTTTTATTGTATCATACTTTTGAGAGTTTGTCAAGACTTTTTTTTATTTTTTTAAAACTTTTTTGTCTTGCTTTTCTTTCTCTCTCTCAAGTACAATATTATTATACATCTGTTTTATAAATTTGTCAATACATTTCTTAAAAAAATATTGCACAAAGATGGGGGGTAGGTTTTGTGCATATTGCACAACACTTTTAAAATGATGAATGCTGGCCTCTTTCTAATTGACCAAAGTAATTTTTGTTTATCAAAGTAATAAAATTTGACTTTTTAAAAAAAATATTATATAATTATATTATAAGAAGGAAGGTAGAACGAATGATTTTAGATTACACTATAACTTCCCTTGATGAACGTAAAAAATATGTTGAAAATATTGTTAATACAATTCCTGAACATGAGTTAAACCTAGATCAGCTTGCTGACTATTTAATATTATGTATGGAAAAAGAAGAAAGAAAAACTAAAACAATATTAACTGATAATCGATCAGTTACAATAAATAAAAGAGAAACTTCATTTGAGGGTTTGGTTGATAAAATAGAAGGAGGAGAGAATACTCTCTATCATATGATTAAAGAAGATAAAAATATGCTACTTCAACCTAAAAAATTATTAACTGCGACAAAAATTGCAGAATATCCTGAACTTACTCAAGTTAAAAATGCAATAGATGAAATCAAAAAAAACATAGAAAAACATGAAGGATTATCAAAATATATTTTAAAAAAAACATCCATCAAATTATATCAAGATTTATATATGATTTATGAAGCACTTACTAAACCAGCAAAGATTATGAAAATTACAGCTTCAGACCATACTTTAGATTTAGGAGGATTAACATTTTCTGATCCTGATGTCGTTTCGGCGGCACTTTGTAACTATTCAAGATTAAAAGAAGATTCTTATGATAATTTTAATTCTGATACAAAATGGATGATGGAAGATTTAGATAATTTATTAGAGATTACTCTTAAAGATAAACCAAATTATGAAAGAATAGTAATATTAAAAATAGATGGGTTATCTAACGCAGCAATTCAAGAAATAATACAAAAAGAATTTGGATTAGCTTATACAAAAGAATACATATCAACCTTGTGGCGAAAACGCATACCATCTTTGATTGCAAAAGAATCTCAACGTCAATGGATGGATTGGATGTTCGGTTATATTTTAAAAATACCAAAAAAGAAATGCACTAGATGCGGCAAAAAGAAATTTGCTACTTCATTTTATTTTTCAAAAGATTCGAGCAAAGCAGATGGTCTTTATACAATTTGTAAGGAGTGCCGCAATGCTTCTCATAGAAAGGAGCAACAATAATGCCTACAAAATTTTGTCCTAAATGTCGCCGCACATTAGATGATAGCCAATTCTATGGCTCAAATAATTTAGAAAAACATCCTGATGGTAAAATGACGGAATGTAAAAAATGCGCCACGATGCATGTTAATAACTGGGAACCAGAAACGTTTCTTCCTCTATTGGAAGAAGCTGATGTGCCGTTTATCCAAGAAGAATGGAAAAAAATGGTTGATAAATATTGTACTGGCGCAAAGAAAGTAACTGGTCTTACTGTTATTGGTCGTTATCTTTCTAAAACGAAACTTACTCAATATTCTAAATTGCGGTGGGTGGATACAGAAAGATTAAATGAAGAAAACAAAGAAAAAATTGCCGCTTCTCTTGAAGGGAACGGCGATTTATCTGATGAAGAAAAAGAAAAATTAATTAATAGCGATTTAGGAGAAGCACCTGCAGAACCTGAAGAAGCTGTCGAATTAGATGTATGCGCCGCTCAGCTAGAAGAAGAAGACGCGGCAATTCTTAAAGATTTAACAGAAGATGATATAAAATATTTACGTATTGAATGGGGCGGTCATTATCGTCCTAGTCAATGGGTTAAATTGGAAAAATTTTCACAAGAGATGCAACAATCTTATGATATCCAAACTGCCGCGCATATGGATAATCTTAAATTAGTTTGTAAAGCTTCATTAAGAGTTCATGAATTAATAGATATGGGTGATGTAGATGGAGCTGTTAAAGCTGGTAAGTTATATGATCAACTCATGAAATCCGGAAAATTTACCGCTGCTCAAAATAAAGAAGAACATAAAGATGAACTTGACTCTGTATCAGAATTAGCTCTATTGTGCGAGAAAGAAGGAGGATTTATTCCTACTTTTTATGATGGACAGCCAAAAGATTGTGTTGATAAAACTCTTGAAGATTTTAAACGATATACATATAATCTTGTAACAAAAGAACAAGGTTTAGGTAATCTAATTGAAGCAGCTTTAAAAACTATGAAAGAAGAATCTGAAAAAGAAGATATTATTGAATCAGATAATGATGAAGATGAAGCTTTAGAAGAAGTCATGGAAGATGTAGAAAATGAAGAACCTCTAGAGCCAGAAAAAGAAATGAGTGAAGAAGATTATACTGAATATCAAGAATTTATTCATAATGAAAGAGAGGGAAAATAATGCCTCTTTCAACTTTATTGAATTTAAAAGATAGAAAAAAAATTGAAGTAACAAAAGAAAGAATAGATCTTATAGTGCCGGAATTACGAAAATCATTTTCATTCTATAGAGATTATCCTGATATATTTATAGATTTTATGTCACAAAAGACAACTTTTCATTTATATTTTTATCAACGTTGCTTCTTGCGCGCGTCAATAAGACATAAATATTTTTATGGAACTTTTCCTCGTGCATATTCAAAATCATTCTTAGCAATTATGATATTAATGATTAGATGTATCTTGTATCCAGGAGCAAAACTATTTGTTACTTCTGGTGGTAAGGAACAATCTGCCGGAATTATTAAAGATAAAGTACAAGAGATATGTCAAATGATTCCAGCTTTTAATAGAGAAATCGATTATGGAAAAGGTAAAACTACTTTTGGAAAAGATTATGTGCGCGTTTGCTTCAAAAATGGCTCTTATTTTGATAATATTGCCGCAAATGAAAAAAGTCGTGGTAAGAGACGACATGGATTTGTAGGCGAGGAGTGTGTAGGTATTGATGGTAAAATTTTATCAGAAGTTTTAATTCCTATCACAAATATTTCAAGACGTTTACCAGATGGAACAACTCATCAAGAAGAAAAAGTTAATAAGAGTCAAATTATGATTACTACTGCCGGATACCGCAATACTTTTGCTTATGATAAATTAATTCAATTTTTAATATGGCAAATTGTTAAACCAGAACAATCAATAATAATGGGAGGAACTTGGAGAATCCCAGTTTTAATGAAATTACAAGATAAAGATTTTGTTAAAGAATTAAAAGCTGACGGAACATTTAATGAAGCTTCTTTTGAAAGAGAGTATGAAAGTATTTGGTCTGGTGCCGCTGAGGATGCTTTCTTTAATATTGAACAGTTTAATAAACATAGAATATTACTTCAGGCAGAATATGATTATTCAAGAAGAAGTGCGAAAAATGCTTATTATGTATTATCAGTCGATGTTGGTCGTAAAGGTTGTGAAACTGTTATGTGCGTTTGGAAAGTAACTCCTCAACCACAAGGATTAGCAATTAAATCATTGGTTAATATATTTACTGTTACTGATGATCACTTTGAAGATCAAGCAATCTATTTAAAGAAATCCTATTATAGATATCAAGCACAAAGACTTGTAATTGATGGTAATGGACTTGGTATTGGATTAATAGATTATATGATTAAAAGTCAAATAGATCCATCTACTGGTGATATACTGCCGCCGTTCGGTATCTATAATGATGAAGAAGGTTATTATGATAAGTATATTACAGAAGAAACAGAAGAAAATGCGATCTATATTATTAAAGCTAATGCTTCAATAAATACAGAAGCTCATTCTAATATTCAAAATCAAATGTCATCTGGAAAAATAAAATTCTTAATTGATGACAGAATAGCAAAAGCTAAACTATTAAATACAAAAGTTGGTCAGAATATGACTCTTGAAGAAAGAGCAAGATATTTACAACCTTTTGTATTAACTTCTATATTAAGAGAAGAAATGATGAATTTAAAAGAAGATAATGAAGGTATTAATATTATTCTTAAACAAACTAATAGGAGTATTGGTAAAGATAAATTTAGTGCCGCAGAATATGGGCTATATTATATTAAGCAAGAAGAAGATAAGCGAAAGAAAAAGAAAAATTTCAATGTTAAAGATTTTTTATTTTTGAATTAATAAAAAAAAAATCGGGGACATTTAGTGTAATTCGTTTTATATTATTTTTATTTATAATATGGCAAGGAGGATTATATAAATGAAATCGAGTCGTGGAGAAATCAAAATATGTGATATATTAGATAAATACGAATTAAATTATAAAGAAGAATATAGTTTTCCAAACCTGAATAGTGAAAATGGAAGACCATTGCGTTTTGATTTTGCAATATTTGATGATGAAAGTAATATTGACTTTTTAATCGAATATCAAGGAAAACAGCATTATCAAGCAGTAAGTAAATTTGGTGGACGAGTAGGTTTATATAGACAACAACATAACGATAATCAAAAACGAGTATTTTGTTCTTTAAATAATATTAAATTAATAGAAATACCTTATACAGAAGAACATCTGATTACTTATGACTATATTATGAAAAAAGCAGGTTATTAAATAGGAGGTGGATAAATGAGTAGAAATAAAAGCAAATCTCATACAATTAAACAAGAGCCTCATATAGATAAGGATGTCGTTGACTATAGTAAAATGAGAATCGGATTAAAAACTGTTGATGATGCTACAATTAATATTAAAACTGCTTTAGCTGATATTGGGTATGGCTCAGTTGCAAAAGCAGATTTAATACAAGCTTTGGCAGAACATGATTATGATACTATTCGAGAAGCTTCAGACTTATTTTTTCAAAGTAGTGGAATTTATAAAAGAGCTTGTGAATATCTCGCATTTTTATATAAATACGATTTTTATACAATCCCTTACATTGAAGATGAAAGCATCGATAGTGCTAAAATACTAAAAGATTTTGGTACTATATTAAAAAGACTTGATAACTCAATGTTAAAAAAAAGATTTGGTGAAATAGCGTTAACTATACTTCAAAAAGGCTGCTATTATGGATATCGTATAGATACTCAAACAAAAACTGTTTTACAAGATTTACCTCTAAAATATTGTAGATCAAGATATTTCATTGAAGGCAAACCCGCAGTTGAATTCAATATGAAATTTTTTGATAACGAATTTAGAGATAGTGCTTATAGAATGAAAGTTTTAAAAATGTTCCCAAAAGAATTTTCAAAAGGCTATTTACTTTATAAAGAAGGTAAATTAGTTCCAGATGTATCTTCTGATGAACAGGGTTGGTATTTATTAGATAGTCATTATGCAGAAAAATTTAATATTAATGGTAACGATTTTCCATATCTTGCTGATGCAATTCCAGCTATAATTGATTTAGATGAGGCTCAAGGACTTGAGCGTAAAAAAATGGCTCAACAATTAATTAAAATTCTTGTTCAAAAATTACCAGTAAATAAAAATGGTGATTTGATATTTGATGTAGACGAAGCAAAAGATCTTCATTCTAACGCTGTGGCTATGTTAAAAAAGACTATAGGACTTGATGTATTAACTACTTTTGCAGATATTAGTGTAGAAGATATGAATGATACTATAAGTCAAGCTAAAACAGATTCTCTCGTTCAATCAGAGAGAGCCGTTTATAATCAAATGGGATTCTCACAGAATATATTTAATGCTTCTGGTAATACCGCAATTGAGAAATCTCTTGTTCCAGATGAAAGTTCTATGAGAGGTCTTGTATATCAATTTCAAGAATTTCTAAATGAAATTACTATGGATTATAGTAAAAAACCTAAAAAATATTATTATAGAGTGAAAATGCTTGAAACTACTGGTTTTAATTATCAAGATTTATCTAAAATATATAAAGAACAAATCCAATATGGATATTCAAAATTATTGCCGCAGATCGCTTTAGGACATTCTCAAAGTGAAATTTTAGCGGAATTATATTTTGAATCAGATGTTTTAGATTTAGATAATATAATGATACCTGCTAAATCAAGTTCAACAATGTCTACTACTGAAGAAGATAGTGAAGGTGGCGCTCCAACATTATCTAATGATGAGAAAGCAGATAGAACTCTTGATAATGAAAATTCTAAAAGTTAAAGGAGGGATATAGATAAATGAATACGAGTATAGAAGTACCAAATACTATTGAATTTTTGGATATAGTCCCAGTTAATCCTTTAATATCTCATTGTAAGATTAAAGTATGCTACGTAGGTGACGAACCAAATAGAAATAAATCGATAATTACTGAAGAAGTCGCTAGACAGATTGCAACTTCCTTACCAGGCAGTCCTATTGTTGGATATTTTTCTAAAACAAAAGAAGATTTTGAAGAACATGATGAAATCATTACTATTAAAAATGGAAAAATTGATTTTACAACAGATACAGTTCCTTATGGTTTTGTAAGTATGGATGCTAAGGTTTGGTTTGAAGATTATAATGATAATGGTACTATTAATAAATATCTTGTAACTGAAGGGTATATATGGACAGGTCAATTTCCTGAGGCACAAGCTATTATAGACGAAGGTAGACCTCAATCATTAGAATTTGATAAAAATATTGATGCTTTTTGGTCAAAAGATAGCAATAATCAAAAGCAATTTTTTATTATAAATGAAGCAATTATTTCTAAATTATGTATTTTAGGAAATGATGTAGAACCTTGTTTTGAGGGCGCATCAGTAACTGACTTTTCTCTTGATAAGGGATGGAAAAATACAATGTTTAGTTTAATAAATGAAATGCAGAATATGCTAAAAGGAGGAACTAATAAAATGGAATTTACAAAGTATGCTTTAGAAATTGGCGATACACTTTATAGTGGATTATATTCATTTTTAGAGAAAAATTATCCAAATACAACTGTAACTTGGGAAGAATCTATTTATGGATTAGCTGGTGTTTATGAGAATACAGATAATTCAAAATTTGCGATTTTAAGAGATAGAACTACAAGTCCATCTACATTTAAAAAAATGAATTTCACATATTCTGAAACTCAACCAATTACACAAGTTGGAGAGTTGATAGATGTTGAACAAAAATTTATTGATATAAATACTGATACAATGTTTGCTTTAGACGATATAAAAAACTATGAAGAAACTCGTTATGCAGCTAAGAAAGATCCGAAAAAAACGCCAACTGAAGATCCAAAACCTATTGATAATAAATGTGGCGGCGGCAATGGTGGTGGTGGTAGTAAAGATGAAGATGAGAAAAAAACAAAATATTGTTTAGACGATGTTATTGAGTATCAAACTTTATTAGCTGATTATACTACTATGAAAACTGAATTTGAAGCACTAAAAACTTCAAATGCAGAGCTTACTACAAAATATGCTACTATAGAACAAGAAAATAAAGATCTTTTATCATTTAAGAAAGCAACAGAAAAAGTTGAAAAAGAAGAAATGATAAAGAAATTTTATATGTTATCAGACGAAGATAAAAAAGATGTAACAGACAATATTGATACATATAGTTTATCTGATATTGAAAGTAAATTATCTATTATATGTGTTAAGAATAGAGTTAATTTTACTGCAGATGAAGATAATAATAATGACGGCATTATAACTTACGGTTTGCATGAAGACAATTCTTCAAATGAAACTGGTATGCCGGCTTGGTTAAAAAAAGTTGAAAAAAAACAAAAAACTTTAATTTAAGGAGGAATTTATAATGGCAACAAAGAGTGATTACGTAACATCTGGTTATGGTCAAGTTGAACCTAACCGTTTGTCAGGACAAAAAGGTGGACTTCTTTTAGCAGACCTTCCACTAGATTCAACAAATAGTTCTTCTCCATTAACTCAAATAGAGAATGGACAATATGCAAAATATGATGAAGCAGAAGGGGTTATTAATTTAACAGGTCCTGGAGATTGGTTTATGTGCTTTAGTGAACCAAAAACATATGGCGAATTTGAAACTACAAAAGATTTCGTCATTACTGCAGATTCAGCTCTTGATGGTAAAGCTTGTCCAAGACTTATCCCTATTAACATGGGAGATGCTTATACAACAAACTTTATTAAAAAAGGAACTTATACACCAGCAGCTAAACAATATTTAACAATAAACACAGACGGTGTTCCAGAAATTAAAGGAACAAGCTTACCTTCAGGTTCAGATATGGTACTTCAAATTGTTAAAGTATATACATTGCCAGATGGTCAAGCAGCTGTTAAATTAATGCGTGTACGCTAAGAAAAGGAGGATATAGATAATGTTAAAAGTAGAAGAATTAAAACAATTGATGATTGCAACTGCTAAAGCTGATAAATCTGCTCCAACAGCGTACAGTTTCAATGAAAAAAATTATTCATATGATGCTCTTAATGATACATTGAGAGATGAATTAAACGAATATGCTGGTGACTATTATAGTTTCAACGAGCATGCTAATACAATTTATAGATTAATGTCTGAAACAATTGATGAAGTACTTCCTAAAATTGTTACAGATAGATACATGGGTTTTGCAGAAACTCAAACTGTTGCTCAAGGTAATAAACCTATTTTCAAACGTAGAGTTGGAAGAAATAGAGCAAAGAAAACTTTTGTATGTCGTGTAGGTCTTGCTGGTTTATATGATGTATTTAAACTTGATAATGAATTTATCGAAGTTAAAATGGGTGCCGTTGGTGGCGCTGCACAAATGGGTCTTGAGGAATATCTTGATAAGAAAGTAGATTTCTCAGAATTACTTGAAATCCTTATGGAAGGTATGGATGAAGCAATCTATGCTGAAGTTGCAAAAGCTCTTGAAGCTATGTATACAAGTATCGGTTCTTATAATAAATATCAATCTAATGCTTTTGATGAAAAAGTTATGGATCAATTAATTGCTACATCAAGTGCTTATGGTGTTCCTACAATTTATTGTACTCTTGAATTTGCTTCAACAATGCTTCCTGCAGATGCAAATTGGATTTCAGAAAACATGAAAGATAATAGATGGGAAAATGGTTTCTTAACACAATATAAGACAACTAAAGTTGTAATTCTTCCTCAATCTTTTTCAGCTGATAATTCAGAAAAGCAAATCAAACCAGAATATGCTTATATTATGGCTGGCGATGAAAAACCAGTTAAACTTGCTTTTGAAGGTCAAACAATTGTTGATGAATTTAAGAAT
>Ga0172378_10006292_pt1 | contig 11095 bp, 10 predicted proteins | sample GrowelOW332metaG_FD_119755 | JGI IMG/M metagenome (GOLD analysis project Ga0172378, IMG submission 119755) | Groundwater microbial communities from an aquifer near a municipal landfill in Southern Ontario, Canada - Pumphouse #3_1 metaG | ecosystem: Environmental > Aquatic > Deep subsurface >... | reverse complement strand
TGGCTCCATATCTATCGGAGAGAAACGGTTCACCATCAATATTGTCCAGAGAGAACTTGCCCAACGATCCGCTCATCACCGAGTACCGGAACCAGGAAGTCAGATTAAGCTGGATATCTATGGCATCGAAACTGCGGGCATCGGCTGAAAGCATAAGATTGTTCAGACCCGGCCCCCAATCGCGTTTGATCGTACCCCAGCGAAGCAGGACATCGCCATCAAAAAAAGAAGCGGATAACTCAGGAGTGAGGACCAAACTGGTATTGATCTTGTCAAACGGTATGGAAGAAGGAGGATTGCCTCCTTCGGTGAGCCGCATATAAAACCCTTCGCCGGGAATGGTGAATTCACCAGGAAGGAAGACTCGGTTGTTAAGCTTATCGAACACCAAACCAAAATCCATGTTGAAAGAAATATGAGAACCGATGTCTGATTTCAAGAAAGCAACGAGAGCGTTTCTGCTGTCGTACTCCCCCTTCTCAGAAAGGCTGAAAGTCTGCTGTGTATCGACAGTAATGCCGAATGAAGCGCCTAACCCCTTCTGCGCATCGTATGAGCGCAGATACCCGGTCGTGAGAAGACTCTGGAGGTCGGAAGGTTCATATCCATATGAAGCATTGAGAGAGGCAATCAACTGTTGTATATACTCCAATTCGGACTTGCTCAACGTTTCAGGTCGGCTTGCAATGGTTTGAAGCAAGCTCAGTATCCTGCTTGCACTATACGGTTTGACATCAATTTGATTGTCAATAAGACCGCGGATCTGGGCGACATCAAGAATTCGATATACCGCATGGTCAACGGGAACCGAGGTATGCACAGCCGCCGTTAAGGAGGTAAGAACAAAGAAGCAGAGTACAAGAACGAAAAGCAATCGGGTATGTTTCATGAAAAAGTCCTGATTCTCAATCTATGGTGGCAAGCTGGTCTATAAACCAGTTCTGAAGCGCAACAATTCTTCTTCTGAATGCAGAAGGCAAATCAACGGTAAGACCAAGCACAGAAACCTCAGGCTTGCGGTCCCGTACACTGGTAAGGGCAACGAGCAACAGACCATCCTGCAACTGATAGGTTCCCATATTGATGGATAACTGCCCCGATTTCACGGCAGTGAACAACCCAAGCACCTTCAGATTGCTGATGTTGCTGATCTCAACAAAAATCTCTTCGTCGGTGTTGGTATACGTATGCAGGTACCTGTTCCCTCCAAACGAGGAGTCCCGCTGATAGACAAAACTTTCTTCCGAATAGGGAAATACGGTTGCTACCGGATCAGGCAGGAGGTTATTCAAATTCTTTGAGTCTTCCATGTAAGAGGACTTTTCAATGAGCACTTTCTCCTTATTGCCGGCGCGCCAGGAGATGTATGTCAGGCCCTCCTGAGTGGAAATGGCCCTGATGGCATTAAAAATCGCCAACTGACGATCGACCGGTTGTTTTGCTTTCAATGCTGCGCTATAGGGGATGTAACTTACCGCACCGATGGAAAAACCACTCTCTGCCTGCTCAGCCGAAACAGCTCGCTTTGCGGCCTCCGTCCCCTGTACAAAATACTGGCTGATTCTTCCACCATCGATGGTACGCCCATACACCATCTCTCCTGCTTCGAGGGCCTGATACTCTTCTTCGGTGAGGTGAGGAAGTGACTTGCGAACCTCTTCATTGGCAGCATAAAGCCCTGTCACAGCAACGAGACAGAGCAACAATATCACAAGAAATCTTCTATTCATCAACCTCTCCAACCTAATATGCATTCTCATTCACAAAACCTCTGAAGAACGTATACAGTACAATCTTCAGATCAAACAGCATACTCCAGTTACGGATATAAAAAAGATCAAATTCAATACGCCGTTCCAACGACGTATTGCCTCTCCATCCATTAACCTGGGCCCAACCGGAGATGCCGGCTTTCACACGATGCCGCATCCTATAGCCGGGAATCTCGGTATTGAACTTCTCCACCAACTCAGGACGCTCGGGCCTCGGACCGATCAAACTCATGGAACCGCCGATCACATTGAACAACTGTGGAAGCTCATCCAAGCTGGTCCTGCGTAAAAACCTTCCGATTTTGGTAACCCTTGGATCATTCTCCTCCGTCCAATGGGCGGTACCCTCTGCAATATCGCTGCGCATGCTCCTGAACTTGTACATCGTAAAGATTTTCTCATCCCGCGTCACGCGCCTCTGCTTGTAAATAACCGGTCCGGGAGAAGAGAGCTTCACCAGGACAGCCAGCAGAAGGAGAATCGGAGAAATTATTGCAACTCCGATACTGCAAGCCACAATATCGAACAAACGCTTGGCCATCCGTTGGAAAGCACCGATATCGGCAGCATTGAGCGTGAGCATCGGGATCCAACGGAAGTCGGAAATCTGGGTACCTATATACGATTCGGGAAGGGATGGAAGCAGAACCACTTTCTCATTGAGCAAATCAAGGCCTTGGGCAACCATGGCCTGCTGCCGCTCATACTCGGTGCCGGGATAGGAAATAACCACAAGGTCGGGCTGGGTCTGTTCTACAACGGTGCGAAGTGAATCGGCATGCAACTGACGGCACCCTTCGATCGCCGTTCCCTGTCCGTCGTACTGGCCGACCAGGTTGATGCCAAGAATGCTTTTGCTGTGTAGCGCCCGCTCATAGTTTTGCAGATTGTCCCCATATCCAACCAAGAGAATTTTCCGGTTATACCTGCCTTTACGGTAACAGCTCTTGATATAAGCGGATAGGAGGGTTCGCTCGGTAACTAAAAAAATGATGATGAGAAAGAAGTGCAACCCGATTGCCAGACGGCTCACCTTTGCAAAGAATCCGAAATACAGGGTGATCACCAGCAACAGAAACCCCTCGAAAGCACTGAAGATCAACTTGTTCGTCTGTTTGCGCCACGAGTGCTCCAAATCCTCAACATACAACCCGTTGCGACTGATGAAAAAAAGCGTATAGGTCACCACCAATACTGAAATCTGGACGAACAGGGCAAAAGAGGCGCGAACACCTCCAGGAATGATATAGAAACGCAAGTATCCGGCAAGCAACCAGGAGAAAAGAATAGCCAGGGCATCACAAACCAACTTCAAAGCAAGCAAGGAACGTTTTGAACTCTTCATATCGATATGGAACCTTCTTCACATATGCTTGGAGATATCTTCAACCATCGTAGCACATACGACAGGAATGAGGAACTCCTATTCTTTCTCTTCCTATATGTGAAGATGGTCATCGTAGCGATCGCTGAGCAACTTCTTGCAATACGAATCTTTCTGCTTCAAGATCTTCGATCCGCGGGTGATCTTGCACAAGGAGATACCATAGGAGGTTGCAATCTCACGCTGCGGCAGGCCCTTATAGAGGTCCTTCATCAAATTCCACCTGAGCAGAAGGTCCTTGAGTTCATTTGGAGTCAACATCTCTTCCAGCAGCTTTTGCATGTCCTTCACATCGGTGGTTGATGCAAAAATCTTGATCAAGTCCTCATAGTTTGTATCCATGTCTCCTCCTGAGCCCTCCGTCAATACTACAAAGAGCAACCGGTGCGGTCAAGCAAAGCTATTTCCAAAACGAAACAGGGTGGGTATACTTGGCCGAGGGAGCAAGCACAATGGAACAGAAATCAATAAGCAGGAAAACCATGCAGGTCCTTCTCTATCTTCAAAAAGGGGAGCTGACCGAGCATCTGATCTATCAGAACCTTGCAAAACGAGTGAAGGACAAGCACAACAGTGAAATTCTTCAGCGCATTGGTGAAGAAGAGCTCAGACATGCCAGAATCTGGGAAAAAATGACGGGAAAGCAAGTCAAACCCAATAGGATCAAGGCATGGTTCTACAGTATGCTCGCCCTACTGCTCGGCTATACCTTCGTCCTGAAAAAAATGGAAAAAGGAGAGGATAAGGCTACCAAGGGCTATGCCTCCCTTATAGCAGAGGTACCGCAGGCAAAGCAAATCTCCGAGGACGAGGACAGGCATGAACAGCAACTGCTTGCCATGCTCGACGAAGAACGACTCCAATACATCGGCTCCATGGTGCTTGGTCTCAGCGACGCCCTGGTCGAACTCTCGGGAACCTTGGCTGGTCTGACCTTCGCCTTGCAGAACACCCGCCTCATTGCACTATCGGGCCTGATCACCGGAATTTCCGCCACCCTTTCCATGGCTTCGAGCGAGTATCTCTCGGCGAAGAACAGTGGTGACAAGAATGCGGCAAAGAGCAGTATGTACACCGGTATCGCCTACCTCTTCACCGTTGCATTCATGGTCCTGCCCTACCTGCTTTTGGAAAGCTACGTCCTCGCCCTGGTTCTCATGCTTGCCGCAGTGGTGGTGATCATCATGCTGTTCACCTACTACACATCGGTTGCCAAGGATCTTCCTTTCGGCAGGCGTTTCCTGGAAATGGCACTCATCAGCCTCGGTGTGGCTGCCATATCGTTTGTGATTGGAATCCTGGTAAAGCGATTCCTGGGAATTGAAATCTGATGAAATATCTCGACTTTTTCGGCAAACGTCTCTCCCAAATATCGCTCGGCTGCGACCATTACGGCAAAACAATCAGCGAAAAGACTGCATTGGAGCAACTTGATATCTACTTCCAACAGGGCGGCACCCTGCTGGACACCGCACATATCTACGGACAGGACAAGGCAGGAGGCCCATCGACCAGCGAGATGGTATTGGGCAAGTGGCTGCATGCAAACAACTTGTATGGGAAACTGACGGTCGCCTCCAAAGGATGCCATCCGTACAAGGAAGACATGAACCACAGCAGGATCAACGAGAAGGACATGATGTTGGACATCAGCCAGAGCCTGGACCATTTGAAGACCGACTGTCTGGACATCTGGTTCTTCCACCGGGACAATCCATTGATGGGGGCCGATGAGATCATCGACCTTGCATCCCTTTTAATCGACAAGAAGCTGGTCAAACACCTTGGAGTCTCCAACTGGAAAACTGATCGCATCGAAGCAGCCAACATCTGGGCAAAAGAGCATGGCAGGGCGCCCTTTGAGATCAGCGAAATCCAATGGAGCCTCGCCCATTGCACACCCCAGACATGGGGGGATGACACCTTGGTCTGCATGACCGAGGAAGAGAGAACGTGGTATGAGAAGCAGAACATGCCGGTGATGTGTTTCGCCCCCCAGGCGAAGGGTTTGTTCTCAAAGCTGCTCGCCGGAAAAGAGGAGACGCTCAGCACCACCGCAAAACGCAGGTTCCTTACCCCCCGAAATCTTGCTTTGGCTCCAAAAGTACAAGCATTGTGTCAACGTCTGCAAGTAAGCCCGGCGGCTGTTGCAATGGCGTACTTGACCAGTCAGAAGAATCCTACGATAGCCATCGCAGGCTCGAGCAGGATTGAACAGATCACCGAGACCTTGGGAGGAGCCGACCTCACCCTGACAGAGGAGGACCTGCTTTTTCTGCAAAGCTGAGATAAACCCTCTTGTGCTCCCCGTTGTGTAGAAGATAGGATGCACCGTATGGCGCATTCATTGTTACAGGTTGCACTCTTTCTCTTTTTGATCGCCCTCGCACATATGCTCAAGCGGATCGGGCTCTTTACGGAAAGAGAAGGAGCGACCCTCTCAAAAATCACATTGAACATCACCTTGCCTGCAGCAATTGTGGCAAGCTTCAACACATTCAAACTCGATTACTCGTTGTTGGTGCTCATATTCTATGGAATCCTGGCCAATGTGGTGATGATGACTCTCTCCTATTTCAGCATGAGAAAGGAGTCGAACGGCTTGAAGGGGTATGCGCTGTTGTGCGGGTCGACCTACAACGTGGGCAACTTCTCATTCCCCTTCGTCCAAGCGCTCTTCGGAGCCCCTGCCTTGGTTGCAGCCTCACTTTTCGATTTGGGCAATGCCTTGATGACCACCGGTTTCACCTACTCGCTGGCTTCCACTACGGCAGGAGGATCAAAACCCAACACCAAGGATCTACTCAAGAAGTTGTTCACCTCGGTTCCTTTCATCACCTATCTGGTGATGATCAGTCTCTCCTTTGCCAACCTCACCCTTCCCCGATTCCTTCAGGATTGGATGCAGACCATAGGAAAAGCAAACCCGATCATCGCAATGTTGATGATCGGGTTCATGTTGGACATACGTTTCCAGCAGGGATGGATAAAAAAATCGGTCGTGCTGCTCATCATCCGATACGGTTTGGCGACGGTGTTTGCGTACTACTTCCTCAAACACACCCAGTTCAACCAGGTCATCCGCGTCACCTTGGCTCTGGCGGTGTTCTCCCCGATCTCTACCAGCTCGGTGGCATTCACCGAGAAAATCTCCGATCAGGGAAAACTCGCTTCCTTCACCTCTTCGCTATCGGTTCTGATCAGCGTGCTCAGTTATTTCATCCTCGCACCGCTGCTCTCTTAACCGAACAAATAGGAGTTCAACAGGTTGTTCAAGTACTCCTGCTTTCCGCTCTTCTTCTCAATCTTGGCTGAGCGGCCGAGTTCAGCAAGTTCAGCCAAACCAAGCTTGCCGTCCTCGAACTTCTTGCCTTCTCCCTGGTCGAAAGAGCTATAGCGTTCCTTTACGAAGGAGTCGATGACACCGTCCTCCAGGATCTTCCCGGCGACTTCAAGGCCCAGGGCGAAGCTGTCCATGCCGCCGATGTGAGCAATGAACAAATCCTCGAGGTCGGTTGAGTTGCGCCTTCTCTTCGCATCGAAATTCAAACCACCATTGCCGAGTCCGCCGTTTCTCAGGATCACCAGCATCGCCTGTGTGGTCTCATAGATGTTGGTCGGGAATTCGTCGGTATCCCAGCCGTTGATCGAATCGCCTTGGTTTGCATCAACACTGCCCAGCATGCCGTGATCGGCGCAGACCTGCAGATCGTGGCTGAACGTATGACCGGCCAAGGTTGCATGGTTTGCTTCGATGTTGCACTTGAAGTCGTGCTCCAACCCCCAATTCTTCAGGAACCCGATGGTGGTGGCGGCATCATAGTCGTACTGGTGCTTGGTCGGCTCCATCGGCTTGGGCTCGATCAGAAAGGTTCCCTTGAACCCGATGCTGCGCCCATAGTCCCTGGCCATCGTCAAGAACCTTGCAAGGTGCTCCTGCTCGCGCTTCATATCGGTGTTCAGAAGACTCATGTAGCCCTCGCGGCCACCCCAGAAGACGTAGTTGGCACCACCGAGCTTGACGTTCACATCGAGGCTGTTCTTTACCTGTACAGCGGCACGCGCCACGACATTGAAATCAGGATTGGTCGCCGCCCCATTCATGTAGTTGGGGTGTGAGAATACATTGGCGGTATTCCATAGCAGCTTGATCCCGCTGGCCTTCTGACGGACCAGCAACTCATCTGCAATCTTGTGGTAGGTCTTCTCATACTCGGACACCGCTTCGTAATCCGGGGAGGCATCGATGTCGTGGAAGCAGTAGAACGGAGTTCCCAGCTTGGTGAAAAATTCGAAAGCTGCATCAGCCTTGGCGATGGCATTCGCATACTTGTCAGCCTTGCGGAACGGGAAGTCGATGGTGGAATTGCCGAACGGGTCGGTACCATCGGCGCAGAAGCTGTGCCAGTAAGCGGTGGCAAAGCGCAGGTGCTCCTCCATCGTCTTTCCGGCGATTTTCTTCTTAGCATCATAATATTTGAAAGCCAAAGGGTTTTTACTGCCCTTTCCTTCGAACTCAATCTTGCCGATTCCTTTGAAATACTCTTGTTCTCCGACAAAATACTGCATTGTATCCTCCTATGCAAACAGAGGCGTCATCGCCTCTACATACGCTTGATAACGGGCATAGGCTGCGTCATACTGCCTGCCCGCTTCCTTATCCGGTGTACATGACTTCGACTCGTCAAAGAGCACATGCTCCCTGGCAAGATCCACAATACTCGACCCCTGTACCGTCCACAGGGCCTGCAGTGCAGCACCGAAAGCGGCACTCTCAGCAACCTTGGGCACGGCAAGCGGCAGCTGCATGACATCACAGGCGATCTGGCGCCAGATGGGACTCTTCGCTCCGCCTCCGGTCAGAATGATTCGTTGTGGAACAAACCCCAGCTCTCCAAAAGCATCAAGTCCACCCTTCATTGCATAGATGGAACTCTCCAAGGCCGAGCGGGCGATGTTCTGCACCTTCATGTTGCTCATGTCAAGGCCTGCGATTACACCCTTTCCATGAGGCAGGTTGGGAACCCTCTCGCCGTTGAAGAAGGGCAGCATCACAACGCCTTCACATCCGATCGGAGCTTGTGCGGCCAGTTGGTCGAGCTGCTTGACGTCATAGCCGAACAGCGAGCGAACCGATTCGGTGGTGATCGTACAATTCATTGTGCAGAGAAGCGGCAGATAGCCGCCGGTGGACGAACAGAATGCAGCAAGACGACCTTTGCGGTCGGTGATGCAGCTGTCGCTGTAACCGAACAAGGTTCCGCTGGTTCCCATGCTCATCGTCAGGTCGCCCTTGCCGACACACCCCGTTCCAATGGCACCGGCCATATTGTCCCCTGCCCCGCAGGAAACAGGAATCCCGACAGGAATACCCAGTTCCTTGGCTGCGGAAGGTTGAACCCTGCCGCAACGTTGGCCGGCTTCCACCAATGGAGGCAGCAGACTGTATAAATCCCGCGAATCATCGACAGCCTCGAGAACCTCGCGGCTCCACCTCTTGTGCTCTACATCGAAGAACGCAGTACCGGAGGCATCACCGGCTTCGGCGCTGTACTCCCCGGTAAGGTAGAAGTTGATGTAGTCATGGGGCAGCAGTATGTGCGCAAGCTTGTCATAGGCATCCTTGCGATGCTGCTTCAGATGCAAAATCTTGGAAAGCGTATACCCTGGAAGAATCTGGTTGCCCAGCAGGGAGAAGACCCTCTGTTCGCCTCCAAGCCTCTCTGTCAGCTCATCGCACTGTGCCTTGGTGGAGGTGTCGCACCAGAGCTTGACAGGCGCCAGCACCTCCCCGTTTTTCCCCACAGGAACAAAGCCGTGCTGTTGGGCGGAGACACCGATGCCGATGATCTGTTTCTTTACTGCCGGTTCAATCTGATCGAAACAGGACCTGATGGCATCCAGGTACCATACGGCTTCTTGCTCACGAGTCCCGTCATCCGAGCTGAACATCTCGTGGGGCGCACTGACGGTGAGCAGAACACGCTTCGTATCAATGTCATAACAGAGCACCTTGGTACTCTGCGTTCCAGTATCAATTCCTGCAACAACTTGCATATCACTCCGTCTCCTTTGGTACAGCATCCTCCAAGAGAGGGTGTATTACCATAGACAAGATTGGAAAAACATATGTATTATTGACTTATGGAACTATTGGACGCAGTTTTCGTCTTCCAGATGCATGAAGAGCAGGAACTCTTGTGGCACCAGCGGGTGCACAGCCACGAGAAGGGCCAATTTGAACTGCACTACTTTGTGAGCGGCAGCGGGACATTTTCAAATGCCCACAACCGTTACGTCATCTCCCCCGGCTCGCTGTTCGTCACCACCGGACAGACCATCCACAGCATCGAAGCCAGCGTGGAGGAGAGCCTTACCTACTACGCTACACTGCTCTCCTGTCCAGAGGAACTTGAGCTTGCCAAACGCCTTGAAGCCATGAACCCGATCAAGGTAGGAACGAACTGGCGGTTCTTCTTCGAGGAGGTGAGGGACAAGGGACTGAGCCAGACCCGCGAGCTTCGCATCAGTGCATGCCATCAAGTATTGGGACTCCTGTACAACCTTGCAGCCGGAACAAAAATCGAAGAGGTGAAGGGAGAAAACATCCGTCTGGAGAAGGCGATCCGGTATATGCAGCGCCATGTCTTTGACAAGGTTGATCTGCAGATGATCGCAAACCATGTACAACTCGACCACTCCTACTTTGTCCGTCTCTTCAAAAAGCGCATGAACACCACCCCGATGCAATACTACTCCAACCTGCAGTTGGAGGCAGCAAGGGCTCTGCTCACCAGCACCAACCTCTCGGTCAAGGAGATTGCAGACAAACTGCAGTTCTGTTCGGAGTTTCATTTCTCCAAGCGGTTCAAGCAATCCACAGGAGCCAGTCCCTCTGCCTACAGGAAGACACACCTGCAACTTTTAGGCACCTGAACTTGATAGAAGTTCAGACAACTCTGCTCACCGCTCTCCTGTCAGAAGCAGTTTATTTCTTCGTTCATGTCTCTTGTCACAGCTGATGGTGTGCCATAGGTCAATTTTCTCTCACTCCCCCAAATGCTTGCAAATTCTCGCGATTTCTCTCTGTCACAAGTGATGCAGACCAATTGCTAAACCGGTTAAAACTTGTGATATGTGAGATGTTATTGGTAGATGTTATATGCAACTTCTTCGCACATATGACATTCTATAATTTCTTTTATTATAATAAATTATACTATTTACAGTATTGACTTCTTCTCACATCTTACGTATTCTTCAAGTACAACAACGACAAGAAGGAGAGAGCAGATGAAGAAGTTAGCAACCATTACACTCACCATCATCCTGATGGCCCTGCTCTCTTCCTCTCTCTTCGCTGCAGGGGTGAACGACACCGTAGTGCTTAAGCTTCATGCCTACATCCCAGAGAGAACCACCTTCACCGCCGACGAGTTCGGATTCCAGGTGGCTTCCAACGCCTACAACTTCACCTACTCGGTATTCGAGCAGGGAATGGACAGGACCTTGTTCGTAGTTGCCAATTGAGTTGCTCACAGAAAGCGCGTCCGGACAGACAAGCTTGCAAATAGACAGAAGCCAGTGTTGCGGGAAACATCACTGGCTTCTCTTTTTATGTATGCTGTAATGGACTCTTTGCGTGCTAGTAGTAAAACACCTCGTCGGCAAGGGGTATCGATGCCATGGCACCAGGTCGGGAAACAGCAAGGCCGGCCGCCTTGCTTGCATATTGGAGGGCCTGACGAATCGAATAGCCTCGGGCTATCGATGCAAGATAATAGCCGATGAAAGTATCTCCGGCAGCGGTTGTATCGACGACCTCGATATCGTAAATGTCATGGTGAATCCTCAAATCCTTGAAGGCATACCAGCACCCTTGTTTTCCAATGGTGAGAAGTATCTGTGAATTAGGAAAGCGTGTTACCAACCTCTCAAG
>Ga0172378_10006291_pt1 | contig 11095 bp, 10 predicted proteins | sample GrowelOW332metaG_FD_119755 | JGI IMG/M metagenome (GOLD analysis project Ga0172378, IMG submission 119755) | Groundwater microbial communities from an aquifer near a municipal landfill in Southern Ontario, Canada - Pumphouse #3_1 metaG | ecosystem: Environmental > Aquatic > Deep subsurface >... | reverse complement strand
GTTCGTTAATTTAATAGGTTTACCTAAATTAGCTGAGGATAAGCGTTTTAATACACAACCGGCTTACTACCAAAACAAGACTGCTTTGACAAAAATCTTTGATAAGAAATTCGCCGAACACACTGTATCGTACTGGCACAAGCTATTTGACAAGCACGACATTCCTCATGAAGTACTCCGTCACTTTAAAGATGTTCCTGATGACCCACAAATAATTGCCAACAACTACGGGTTCAAATATGAATACAAGGATCATACCAAAACATTCCTTACTAATGGACCTGTTCATTTTGGTTCCATTGACCCTGACACAATTCCCTGCAAGATTTCCGGTAAAATCGGTTGCGACACTAAAGTAGTTTTAGAAGAATTAGGTTATGCGGATGAAGAAATAAAAGCAATGTATTCTGCTAAAGATGTTCAATAAGGAAAGGAAATTACTATGACAGAAGAAACAACAACTACTGTTCCAGTAGTAAAACAGAAACCTCCAAAAGCAAAATCCATGATTATGATCAGCGAACAAACTAATACTCTTTATAAAAATGCGTGCTTAGCCAAAGAAAAAGGAGAGAAAGTAGGCTGGTCTGCTTCAATTTTCCCCCAAGAAATTGCAGAAACATTAGGTCTCGTAGTACTTTATCCAGAAAATCACTCTGCAGGTATTGCTGCGCGTCACCAGGCCGATTCCTTCCTACAAGAATGCGAAGGCCATCTTGGTTATTCCAACGACCTTTGCGCCTATGCAAAAGTAAATCTGGCCTACGCAACTGTATTAAAAGGCGATAGTTCAATAGAATTACCCGATAACGGTAAAATGGTTATGCCTGACTTTCTCCTCCTCACCAACAATATTTGTACGCAGCTCACCAAATGGTATGAAAATTTAGCCTACCAACTTAATATTCCCGTTTTTTTTATTGATACTTGCTATAATCCCTGGGACTACGTCACTGAGAGTCGAGTACGATATGTTCGTACCCAAATTGACCAATTAATCGAGAATCTATGTGCTTTCACCGGTAAACAATGGAATGAAGAAAAATTTAATGAAGTTATGAAAATCAGTCAAAAAAACAGTTATTTATGGGAACGTGCTAATAACCTAATGGATTGCAAACCCTCTCCCTTGAGCGGGTTTGAGTTATTTAATTATATGTCCTGTATGGTTTGCAACCGCGGCAAAAAATCAACTACAGCTATACTCGAAACTCTTAATGCCGAAATAGAAAAACATATTGCCGATAATACTTCCACATATCCTACCAAAGAAGAATTCCGCGTATCTTGGGATGGAATCGCATGTTGGCCATTCCTGAGCCACAACTTGCGCACCCTAAAAAAATATGGAATTAACATGGTTGCGTCCAGTTATGGTAAAGCATGGGCTATTGAATACGAAGATTTAGATGGCATGGCTAGAGCCTATTGCTTTGCTTCCACTAACGGAGATAACGCTTCTACTATGATTTCCAGACGTTATGAGGCCTTAAAGCGCTTTGACTGCGAAGGTACCATCTATCACGTTAACCGTAGTTGTAAAGTAATGGATTGCCAAATGATGGAAATACAACGCCAATTATCCAGAATTGCCGGTGTGCCCTTTACTTCCTTTGATGGAGATCAAGCCGATTATAGAAATTACAGCGAGGCGCAATTTGAAACCCGCATACAAGGTCTTGTAGAAGTCATGACACAAAACAAGGAGGGAAAATAAATGGCTGACTTACAACAAAATCTCATGCGGTTAAAGACTGCCTGCAAAAATCCTCGCAGTCAGCTGGATTATTATTTAAAACAAGGCAAAAAAGTTATTGGCTGTTTTCCTGCTTTTACCCCAGAAGAATTAGTCCATAGTAGTGGTATGATCCCCATGGGATTATGGGGTGGGCAAATAGAACCAAAACTAGCCAAAAGCTATCTTCCTGCCTTTGCCTGTCCTATAATGCAAGCGAATATGGAATTTGGTTTACGCGGCACCTATAAAGGTTTGTCAGCCGTTATTATCCCTGCCTTGTGCGATACACTTCGCTGCATGACGCAAAATTGGAGATTTGGTGTAACGGATATTCCCATGATTCCTATAGTTTACCCACAAAACAGAGAATCTATAGCCAGTACTAATTATTTAATCAGTGAATTTGAGATTGCTTTGGCCATGCTAGCCACTATTACCGGTCAAATGATGAATGAAAAAGCTCTTAGCGATACTATTTTAATTTACAATGAACATAACACTATCATGAGAGAATTTGTCAAAGTTGCTAACGAACACTTGGACATAATTACTCCCTCTGTCCGTCACGAAGTAATGAAAAGCTCTTTTTTCTTCGAAAAAGCTGAACATACTACAATTGTTAAGGATATTATTGCTGGACTAAAAAAAATACCAGCCTATAAATATACCGGTAAAAAAGTTATACTAACCGGAATTGCCTGTGAGCCAAACGTCCTGCTAAATATTCTGCAAAAAAATGACGTGGCAGTTGTTGGTGATGATTTAGTCCATGAATCTCAACAATTTCGTACAGACATCCCAGAAACAGGTGGTGGCGCATTAAAAAGACTTGCTTTGCAATGGTCCAATCGCTATGGTTGCAGCCTAATTCACGAATTAGGTAAAAAACGCGGCAAATTACTTATTGATATATGTAAAAGCAATAATGCAAATGGTGTTATTAACTGTCTCATGAAATTTTGTGATCCGGAAGAATATGATCAACCATATTTGGAGCGCGCGCTTCGTGAAGTCAACATTCCCGTAACTACTATCGCAATTGATCAACAGTGTACGAGTGTTGAACAATTCCATACTCGTATTCAAGGTTTTTGCGAACTTCTCTAACCTTATTATTCGTTATTTGGCCCTTCGGGGCCATTTTTTATAAAAAAATATATGAAAAAAATATGCTATAATTATTCTGTCACAGAAAGGAGCCAAATAACAAAATGACTAAGTCTTTCAATGGATTTGAGATTCCTTTACCGGCAGTAGATATATTGGATAACATTGATGCTGGTGTTTTAATTTATGATGCGCAGGGTAATTTTGTTTTTATGAATACATTAATGGTTAATTGGCGCAATATCCCTAGAAAGGAATATTTGCGTATGAATGTCCATGATTTTAGTGGCGTACTTGATGTATGTGTATTCGATTTAGTATGCCAACAAAAAAGACGCATAACACGTTTGCAAAACTACCGCGACTATCAAAATGTCAACAGCGAAATAAAAGTCCGTATTGTTACAGGAACACCCATCTTTGATGATTATGGAAACATAAAATATGTAGTCATGCTCCTACAAGATGTGCAAGATTTTGAAGATCAATACCATTCGTTACTTCGCACCCACAAAATTTTGAGCAATGGTATTGAAATTGGGCGTAAACCAAAACTAGGCATGGTAGCTAAAAGCAAAGAAATATTGCAGCTGCTTTCAGTTACAAATAATATTGCGCTTTTAGACTCCACGATTTTATTAAATGGTGAATCCGGATGTGGCAAAGAAGTATTTGCCAACTATATACATGAGCATTCTAGTCGCAAAGATTACCCCATAATCACCGTAAACTGCGCGGCTTTCCCCGAAAATCTAATAGAGGCTGAGCTCTTCGGCTATGAAAAAGGCAGTTTTACCGGTGCAAATAAGGAAGGTAAAATTGGTCTTGCTGAAGCTGCCAACAAGGGAACACTATTTCTTGATGAAATAAACTCTCTCCCTCTGAGCGTACAGGGCAAAGTGCTACGAATGATAGAGGAAAAAAGTGTTCGTAAAATAGGCTCTCTCCATGCTAAAAATGTCGATTTCCGCATTATAGCGGCTACTAATAAAAACCTTAAAAAAATGGTCGAAGAGGGTACCTTCCGCGATGATTTATACTATCGTCTTCATGTTATCCCGTTAACTATCCCTCCTCTGCGAAACAGAAAAGATGACATCATTCCGTTATGTCTTCACTTTCTTTATTATTTTTGTACAAAATATAATTTGCAGAAAATTTTCTCTGACGAAGTGTTGGAAGATATCCAAAACTATTCTTGGCCAGGTAACGTGAGAGAAATACGCAATTTCGTAGAACGCATGGTTGTAATGACGCCTTCCTCAACAAAAGAAATTCTAAGCATTCCCAAGGGGTTATTGGACAATAAGAAGGAGTTAATTTCAAAACCCACGGAGATTGGTAGTCCGGTTTATACCCACTCCTCTGGAAAAATTACCAAAGAACAAATTATTGGTGCATTGGCTATATGCAATGATAACAGAGCGCGTACCGCTTCTTACCTGGGCATCTCACGTCGTCAGTTACAGTACAAAATAAAGTTATTTCACATCCCTTCCAGATGTAATTATGAGTAAAAAGTTTTTCCACCACTTTATTACTAAAATGTCCACAATCAGTGGCAAAAGCCCAAGGTTTTATAGATACTCTATGTTTATAAACTTCTTCAAGGGCCTTTTGTGCCGTTTTAACTAAAATATGCTCAGGGCTTATGGCGTAAGAAGGTTCACCGTACATTCCCACTTCAGTTAAACCATTATAACAAGTTACATCACAAGTCATACGCGTTACTTCAACTTTCATACCATCAGTTAGACATTCATTGGCTATAGCACTTATCTTAGCAAGGATTTCCCCATCGGTTTCAGAGGGAACACTTCGGTAGTCAATACATAACGTAACCGAACTCGGAACTAAATTAGTACCACTTTCAGAAGAAACAATTTTTGTTGGTGTTAATGTAGAAAATCCGAAAAGTTCATCTGCTTTCGGTTCATACTTACGAAGTGCCGGTAAAAATTTAGCAAAAAGATCAAATGGGTTGATGCCTGTATGGGGAACACTAGCGTGACAAGATTTACCAATAGCATTTACTAAAACAACGATTCTTCCTCTACTAGCAATTCCTAATTCATTTTCTGTAGCTTCTCCTACAACAGCGAAATCAGTTAAAAAGCCATCGGTTGCCATGTTCATCGAACCAAAACCCGTAGTTTCTTCGTGGACAACGCCAACTACATATATATCGCCTTTAGGTAGCAAATTCTCCTTTTTTAAAATATATGGAGTATAAATTTGAATAGCAAAAGAATCAGGAAGCACAATGGGCTCCCTGATTCTTTTGCTATTCATTTTATTATTTATGGTTTTACTACAACTCTATTTTCCAAATCTACATATTCTAATTTATCTGGTTCTCCCGTAGGTGACCCAAAAGGCATTTGGGCAATTAATTTCCAGCTTTTGGGTACGTTAAATACTTGGGCAACTTCAGCATCTATGATTGGATTATAATGTTGCAATGAGGCTCCCATTCCCTCTGTAGAAAGAGCTGTCCATACTGCATATTGCAGCATTCCTGCACTTTGCATGGACCAAACAGGAAAGTTTTCGGCATAGAGTGGAACTGCTTCCTGCATTTTTTTTATTACGTCCATATCTTCATAATACAAAATAGTACCATGTCCTGCAGCGAATGAATCTATCTTGGCTTCCGTAGTATGAAAATTTTCTGCGGCCACTTTTGTGCGCAATATTTCTTTTACTATGGACCATAATTTAGAATGATTTACTCCTAAAAGTAATATGGCTCTAGAAGATTGGGAATGAAAAGCAGAAGGTGCATATTTAACTGCATCCCGGACTATCCTTTCAATTTTGCTATCTGATATAGTAGCACTGCTATCAATGCCATAACGTGTGCGTCTTGTTTTTATTGCATCGTAAAATTCCATAATTTACCTTCTTTCTAACCTCACTCATCCAATTCCGTTTATATAATACTTACCTTACTAAACACCAGTAACTCCTAGTTATGAGAAATAATGGTGGCATCGGCAGGTACAAACCCTACGGCACCGTCAGCACGAATTACCAGGTTATATAAAACCGTTTCTTGTACATTTCTGACTTGATTAATAGGAACGAGTTTCGTCCCTTTGGGCAAGGTACCTAGACTTAAGCTGCCAGCATTGGCTTCAGCCAGCAGTTCCACGTCGTCTCTAGTTGTTATGACAAAAATACCTGAATTATTATATTTGTCCAAAGTCGTCCTAGCAGATACTACATTTAAAAAAGTGCTTCCTCCCAAAACTATGCAACACAAGGAAAACATTACAATAATTTTTTTTAACATTTAATCGCCTCCATTGAATTTATTATATCATCTTTAAACAACTTGGAAAATATAGAATTTAAGATAATTGGTTTCCGGTACACTATAAAGAATTGGGTGATCCTGCGACTGTTGCCTAGCTTCTACTTGACGTAAGGAAACATTTGCGTCAAACGCAGCTTCTTTGAGCATTTTGACAAATAACCCTTCAGGCATAAAGTGTGAGCAAGAACAGGTAGCTAAATATCCTCCTCTAGGCAGCAGCTTCATTGCTTTCAAATTTATTTCTTTGTACCCGCGCAAAGCGTTCTTAACTGTACTACCTGATTTAGTAAACGCCGGTGGATCTAAAATAATAAAATCATAGTCACGTACCTGTTTTTCCACCAATTCTGATAACAATTCAAATACATTTGCTTCTAATGTAGATACTTTATCTTCCAAACCGTTAAGCATGATATTATGCTTGGTATTTGCTATAGCCTCTTTTGATACATCTACGGCAGTAACTGACACCGCTCCCCCCGCAGCAGCATTTAAGGCAAAGGCCCCTGTATGGGTAAAGCAGTCCAGCACACGACGTTCCTTGCTTATTTTACGAATCGCTAGTCGGTTATATTTTTGGTCTAAGAAATATCCTGTCTTTTGTCCATTTACTACATCTACGCGATACTTAAGACCATTTTCCAAAATCGTAGTTTCCAAGGGACAATCAGTTAAATTTTTCCCTTGTAATTTAAAAGCTCCTTTGCCCTCGTTCATACCCTCTAGCCCGCGAATTTTAACATCATTACGCTCATATATACCGCTAATATTTTCGCCCATTTCTTCTAATATTTTTACCAAAAGATTAAAAATAATATCCTTCCGCATTTCGATTCCCAAGGAAAGTACTTGTACTACCAACACATCGTTAAAGCGATCTACCGTTAAACCCGGTAAAAAATCAGCTTCGCCGAAAATTAAGCGACAACATTTAAAGTCTGCTCCAGGCATTACGGTACGTCTATATTCGACGGCATAACGTAAGCGACGTTCAAAAAATTTTTCATCAAAGTTATCATTAGCATTACGCGAAATAATCCTTACTCTGATTTTAGAATGATTATTAATAAAACCCGTGCCGATATAACGAGCTTTATCATTCATGACGTCCACTAAATCACCGTCAATGTAATTGCCCTCTATGCGAATGATCTCATCTGCAAAAACCCAAGGATGCCCCAATCTCGCACTAAACTCTGCCTTTTTTGTAATATATATTTTGGTATATTCTCGCATCAAAAAACTCCCATTCTCGCTATAATTAACATGGTTATATATTATCACGTTAACAGGAATTATGAAATATCAAATTAATACAATAAATACTTACTGCCACCGTTAGCTATCCATTACCGTTAGCACTAAACTGCAGAAAGGCCTGCGCAATATCATTGTTACAAAATGCTGAGGCGCAAACGCTGCGTGTCACTAACATATCCAAACAATTATCTCCATCTACCACCATGACTCCATTCATTTCTTCTAAAATAATTATTGCTGCTGCGTAATCCCAAATAAACAAATATGCTGATAAATAAACATCTAATAGCCCTTGTGCTATTTTGCAAATAGCAAGAGAAGCACAGCCACTGGATCTATGAGCACGTATTTTCCCATCCAGAGACCAAAAGTTTATATTCTTTTCGCAGCTTAGATATACCATGCTCCTCAGACTGCAATCAATAACAGCATCTTGCAAACGTTTTGCACCCAAAACACCTTTTATACGTTTTCCATTAAGCCATGCTCCACCGCCATTTACGCCCATATACATTTTCTTAGACATAACATCATACACTACTCCCATAACAGGTTTTGATTCTTTGTATAGAGCAATAGAAATGGCAAAGTCAGTGCCAAATTTAATAAAATTAGTTGTACCATCAATAGGATCTATAATCCAAGTATAATCCTCATTACCTATATTATTAATTACTTTTTCTTCGGTAATAAATCCATGAGTAGGAAATCTATAACGGATTTCATCTGCCAAAAACTTTTCTATTTTAATATCAAATGATGTTACTAAATTAGTAACATCACCATTTTTGCAGATAATATCCTTATGCAGTGTATTGTATTCCTTCAAACGTACGCCAGCTCTAAAAGCCAAGTCTTGTATGAAATAAAAATAATTAGGACTTGATTTTTGAAAATCGGAAAAAGCTCCTTGCGGACACAGATAACTGCCAAATTCTTGTACCATGTCATACTTACCATGAAAATCACTGCCACCTGTTACGAGTAGATTATATTGCTGAGCTAACTCAATAATTTTCTCTTTTACCTCATCACTATTTTTACTATGCACCAATTCAATACCATTTAGCCCCGCTTCCACCAGCCTTTTTATCGAATGCAAGCTATCTTGTGCCCCAGGATGAGCCAAAACAGCTATCCCCCCGTCTGCGTGAATAGCTTTTACTACTTTGTCTGCTTCAGGATAATCTATATCTCCGTGCCCCACACAAATACCATGACCCTTAAATAATTTTTCATAAAGTTCTGAATAAATTTTATCTGTATATCCCTCTAATATAAGTTCTTCCATGATGTGTTGTTTATATATAGTCCGACCTTTTCGTTTTATGTTTATGGCCATCTTATCTATTTTGTACCCATTATTTATTAAAGTATCAATTTGCCAAAGAGATTTTTCCTGTTGTTTACGCAAAGTAGGATAACAAAGCCGCTTTATATGTGTTGCCCCTAATGAAAAATTATATCCCAAAATATGCACGGATTTGCCTGTTTCCGGGTCCTTAGCCGAAATTTCAATACCAGGGATAACTTCTATACCAAGCTTTACACCAATGGCTACTGCTTCAACTAGCTGATCAACCGTATCATGATTAGTAATAGCAATATGAGTAATACCGCTTTGTTGCGCCATTTTTAGAGTTTTATCTATATCATAGGCCCCATCTGATACGTTTGTGTGAACATGTAAGTCAACATACATTAAACTTCCCTCCCCTAATTTACTCTATTTAACATATGCTTTTAATCTGTTGGAACATATTTCTAATATTATTGCAAAGCCCAAAACCATATATGTAATAAGACCTATCTCACGAATATTATAATAATAATTACCTGCCATAAACAATTCATAACCAATGCCACCGGCACCAGCTGCTGCCCCCATGGCCACAGCATTAGTGAAGTTTATTTCAAAGCGCATAAAGGTCCACGCTAATAGATAAGTAATAGATGATGGCAAAACAGCTTGAAATACTATTTGCCACCAATTTGCTCCACTGGCTTTTAAGGCCTCTATAATTCCCTCGTCCAGTTCTTCAAATGACTCTGAATAGCTTTTTATTAAATACCCTATACCATGAAAACTTAACCCTATAATGGCAGCAACACTTCCCAAGCCCGCAGAAGCTGCAAAAATAAGTACCCACAAGACTGTAGGAACAGCACGTATAACTGCAACTCCACCCTTAATAAAATCTGATGTTTTTTTATTTGTTAAGTTTTTGGCAGCTAAAAGTCCGAAAAATAAGGCAATAATAGAACCTATGACTGTGGTTAGGAAAGCCAAGCTTAAGGTCATAAGCAATTGTTCAAATGCTTCTGCGTAAGTAAAATGGACTGCCATAGGTTCAGTAAGCATGGTAGTAAAATTTTTAGCAGTATCTACTATAGCTTTACTCATTGCTATTTTTTTATAATCAAAAGTTACCACGCCATAAATCGTCAAAATAGCTAAAAAACACAAGGTATAATTTACAACGTTTTGTTTCTTATCGGTAGAATGCACCAGGATTTTTCCCTTTTTATCTTTTTTTATAAGCCTATGCAATGAAGACGTTAATGAAATAGGCTGCACCGTCTGCTCAAATACATTTTCCATTATAAAATCATCCTCCTAACATAATTAGAAGCCGCTTCTATGACTAGTATTGCTATTACAATCATAATCACTACTAAACTAGCACTGTGATAATCAAAGAATTTATAATATATATTAAATAAATTCCCTATGCCTGTTCCAGTGAGCATTCCAACTAAAGTTGAACTGCGAATATTGGTCTCAATCATAAATAGCAGCCAACTAACCACTTGCGTTATGCACGAAGGAATAATTGCTTGGAATACTATTTGTCCATACGTGGCTCCTGAAGCTTCTAAGGCCTCAATAGAGCTAGCCCCTACCTCCTCTATGGTTTCGACAAAAGCTCTGGTAAGAAAACCAAAAGTTGCAAAGAATAAAGCAATATACCCAGAAAGTACATTTTGACCAAAACTTAAAAGCAATACTATGGCCCATACTGTATCGGGAATATTACGAAAGAAAGATGCAATAAGCCTACACGTTATTGTGAATATCGGCACCCCCTTAGTGCTCAGCAGGGCAAATGTCATGGCACAAATACCCCCTGTTGTCGTTGCTACAACAGCCAGAAAAACTGTCTCATGTAGTTTTATTAAAATAGCCGGTAAATTGTTCATTGAAGCCACCGTAGGATAGAAATTGGATAAAGCCCAAACAATAGCCTCAGGAATAGAGACCATAGCTTGGCTCGGTTCAAATCCTGTAACTTGCACCGCACCATAAGATAATATTGCTACTACTATAAAAAATGTCATTATATAATTTTGGCGTTTTTTTACAACTAATAGATCCATAAGCAATCTCCTTGTCTCGCAAAATAACTCAATCCATTATTAACTCGCCTTTTTTTGAGTCATATATTTTGTGAATGGTTTCTTTTTTTAGCGTGCTTGGTGGTCCATCATAAATTATTTCACCCTTGCGAACACCAATGATTCTATCAGAATATTTCATTGCTACATCTACTTGATGTAAATTCACTAAACAAGTAATTCCCATACTTTTGTTAATGTCCAGCAAATAATCCATTATAACTTTTGCGGCACTAGGATCTAAGGAAGCAATTGGTTCATCGCAAAGCATGAGT
>Ga0172378_10006290_pt1 | contig 11096 bp, 11 predicted proteins | sample GrowelOW332metaG_FD_119755 | JGI IMG/M metagenome (GOLD analysis project Ga0172378, IMG submission 119755) | Groundwater microbial communities from an aquifer near a municipal landfill in Southern Ontario, Canada - Pumphouse #3_1 metaG | ecosystem: Environmental > Aquatic > Deep subsurface >... | reverse complement strand
TAATAAGCTTAAAGTAAAGGCTTTGTTTGCAGAACCTCAGTATTCTGCAAAGGCAGCTGAAACCATTGCAAATGAAACAGGCTCAAAGGTTTATACTCTTGATCCGGCAGTAACAGGACCTATGGAAGCAGATGCTTACATTAACATTATGGATAGTAATCTAAAAGTATTGGAAGAAGCATTAAAATGATTATTAGTGAAAAGCATGACAATACATTATTTAGCTGTATTAAAATAAATGACTTTGGTGTAAAAATTGGTAATACAAAAATATTAAGAGATGTTAATCTTCACTTTCATAGTGGAGATTTAACTGCTCTTATAGGACCAAATGGAGCCGGTAAAAGCACACTTTTAAAGGCTATATTGGGGCAGATAGCTCACACAGGCAGTATTACATTTGTTGACAAAGCTAAGAAGCTTATCAGGAAACCTAAAATAGGATACGTACCTCAGAAGCTGGACTTTGATTATAGTTCTCCGCTGAGTGTGTTGGATATTTTTGCAGCTTCTTTTTCAAGGAAGCCTGTTTGGTTTCATATATCAAAGGATGTAAGAAAAAAAACCATTGAAAGTCTGTCCAGAGTTAATGGGGAACAGCTTATTGATAAAAGGCTGGGAGTATTATCAGGCGGTGAACTTCAAAGAGTTCTTTTAGCATTAGCACTTCAGCCGGTACCGGATATTCTGCTTTTGGATGAACCGGTTTCCGGAATAGATCAAAATGGCTTAAAGCTATTTTACAGTATAGTATCTAAGCTTAGAGAAAAGTATAACCTTTCTATTATTTTAGTTTCTCACGACCTGCATTTAGTATACAAATATGCTGACTATATTGCATTTTTAAATAATGGAACTATTGAATGCTTTGGTACTTCCCAGGAAGTATTCAGCAGCAGCAAGGTAATTGAGATATTTGGAATCGACTGGAATGAGGCGCTGAAAAGGCAAAATGAAGAGGGTGAAAAATATGACAGTATGGTATAAGATTGTAGATTTTCTTCTTCCATTTCAGTGGGCTGAGTTCGATTTTATGAAAAATGCGCTGCTTGGAGTACTGCTGGTAACCCCTATGTTTGGATTACTTGGCACATTGGTAGTAAACAATAAAATGGGATTTTTTTCAGATGCGCTTGGACATTCTGCCCTTACAGGCATTGCAATTGGAGTGATACTTGGGATAAAAAATCCTCTTTGGTCTATGTTGGGCTTTTCCGTAATATTGGCAGTAGTAATAGTTAAGGTTAAAAATGTAAATACAGCATCAACTGATACTATTATTGGAGTGTTTTCATCAATTGCAGTGGCACTTGGAATTGCTATATTGTCTTTTCGGGGGGGATTTACAAAATATTCCACGTACCTTATTGGTGATTTGTTGAGCATAAAATCAGATGACATGCTGCTGCTGGGTGTAACTTTAATTGTTGTTATTTTTATTTGGATATTTTTATTTAATAAGCTTCTTTTAGTCAGTGTAAACCATTCATTAGCAAGCAGCAGGGGAATTAAAATTAATTTTTACGAATATATGTTTACAATTATCGTGGCAGTAATTGTTACGGTATCAATACAATGGGTAGGGGTTTTAATTATAAATTCAATGCTGCTTCTGCCGGCAGCGTCAGCCAGAAATATTGCAGGTAATATCAGGCAGTATCATGTATATTCAGTTTTAATTGCAGTTTTTTCAGGAGTATCAGGACTTTTACTGTCATATTTTTTAGGTACAGCATCAGGGGCAACTATTGTTCTGATATCATCACTATTCTTTGCAGCAACATTTTTCAAAAAAATATTATCATAAAGGAGACCGCATGAGTACAAAAATAGATATTATATCAGGATTTTTGGGTTCCGGGAAGACTACATTAATTAAGAAGTTAATTACTGAAAATCTAAAAGGTGAAAAAGCAGCGATAATAGAGAATGAATTTGGTGAAATTGCTATAGACGGAAGTATCTTAAGAGAGACAAGCATGAATATAAAAGAGATAAAATCAGGCTGTATTTGCTGTTCTCTTGTGGGTGATTTTAAAAAAGCCATAATAGATATACTAAATACTTATAGTCCAGACAGAATAATAATCGAACCATCAGGAGTTGCCAAGCTTTCTGATGTCATCAAGTCCTGCAGAAATTTAGAAAAGGAATATGATATAAAAATTAATGCTGTTATTACAATTGTTGATGCTTTAAATGCAGAAATGTATTTAAATAATTTTGGAGAGTTTTATAAGGATCAAATAGAGCATGCAAATACTATTATTATAAGCAAAGCACAGCAGCATATTGATGATAAAATATTAAGCTTGATAAGAAAAATAAATAGTAATTCTGAAATTATATCATCTCCCTGGGAGAAAACTTCATTTGAAGAAATTATTAAAAATCCAGGAAAAGAATCCTATACAGAGTTTGAAAGTGAAATAATTAAGGAAGAGCACCATCATCATAAAGCTGATCAGGTATTTGATACTTGGGGACTGGAGTCAGACAAGATATTTAGTCAGGTAAAAATAGATGACTTTTTTGAGAATGTTAACAATGCTGATGAATATGGCTTAATTTTAAGAGCAAAAGGTTTACTGAAAGTAGAAGAAGGCAAGTGGCTGGAGATAAATTATACCCCAGGTGAATTCCGTAAGAAAATTACAAATCCTCAAAAATGCAGCCTGCTGTGCTTTATAGGCAGAGAATTAAATAAATCAAAATTAGAAAAGTTATTTTAGAGGATTAGCTATGAAAGTGAAGATTGACATAGTTTTAGGGCTTATTTGCTCCGGAAAAACTACATTTATAAATTATTTACTTAAAAGCGGTCAGATTGAAGATGAGACCATTGTTATAATTCAGTCTGAAAATGGAAGGACAGGCATAGATAATTCTTCAGATGAAAACAAGATAATAGTTGTAAACGGAGAAGCATCAAAGCTGATGATAGAAGAGGCTGTAAGTAAATATTCCCCAGACAGAATCATTATAGAACAAAATGGCATGTTACAAAGAGATAAGCTTATAAAAATATTTGATGATACAGACATGAGAAAAAAATGCAGGATAAATAAGGTGATTAATACAATTGATTCTGAAAAGCAGAAGATGTACATGCTTAATCTGGGAAATATCACAGCAGAACATATTTACAGCAGCAATATTATAATATTAAATAAAACTCAGCATATGAATAAAAATGACATATCATATATCATAAGAAAAATTAGACTGATAAATGAAACTGCCAGAATTTTTAAATGCAAATCATTAGATAACCTAATGAAGGATTTAGAGGAAGAAAACATATCTGTAGAGAAGCAAAGATTAATTTTTAAAAGGAAAAATATTATTTTTTTACTGTTTTTACTGTTTATAATATCTTATCTGACGACAGAGGTACTTATTTCGGCAGGTATACGCTTTAAAAGCATTGATTTTTCAGGCTTTTCCATGTTTAATACCATATTCATAAGTATGCTGATTCAGGGGTTTCCATTTTTACTGGTAGGAACGATTTTATCATCTATAATCCAGATATTTATTTCAACAGATACTATTATCAAATTGTTCCCAAAAAATAATTTTTTAGCATGTCTTACGGCTTCTTTATCAGGATTTTTCTTTCCTGTTTGTGACTGCGGCAGCATACCTCTCGCCAAAGGACTTATAAAAAAGGGAGTACCAATTTCAGCAGCCATTACGTTTATGCTGGCAGCCCCCATACTCAATCCCATATCCATTATGTCAACTTTGTATGCGTTTTCTGGAATGCCTATTGCAGCGGTGTATAGAGCAGCAGCAGGAATAATAATTTCGGTAGCAGTTGGTCTTATTATGAGGTTTTATTCTGCCAAAGATATTATTGAAATTAATGATGATATAGTTGAATGTCAGTGTGGATTTTGTAATAACAGCTATGATTCGGATAGAAGTATTATTTTAAAAATTGGAGACGTATTTATTCATGCTGGAGAAGAATTTTTTAGTGTAGGGAAGTTTATGGTAATAGGTGCATTATTATCAAGTGTTATTCAAACCTTAATATTACATAGCTATATAAACTATATACCCAAAAGCAGAATAAGTTCACTTATAATCATGATGTGTTTTGCTTTTCTTATTTCAGTATGCTCAACTTCAGATGCATTTATTGCAAAAGGATTTTTAAACCAGTTTCCTTTAGGCTCTATTATGGGATTTTTAGTGTTGGGACCGATGATAGATATGAAAAATACCATATTACTTATGGGGAGTTTTAAAAAGTCTTTTGCATTAAAGCTGATATTTATCGTATTTCTTGTTACTTTTACTTTGCTTATTAATATATCCTTGTAGATGGGAGAGAATTATGAAGAAGTTAAATGCTGAGGCACTAATTAAAATAATCATACTATTTGGCTATTCGATTTTTTCTATTAACTCAATAAGAACAGGAAAAATTAAATTATATGTTCATCCAAGGATTGTTCCATTTATAATATTTGGAATTATAGTCATGATTATAATTGGTATGATTTCGGTTAAGGATCTTTGCTCAGCATACAAACGTAAGGTCAGATTTTCAAAATATCTTATATACATAATTCCACTTATTATGGCATTTTCAATTAAAGCTAAGGCAATTGATTCTTCTATGATAAGAAATAAAAGCATAACCATAAACCAAAATACCAACAGCATGGCATCTGCCTCTAAGACTCAAAATATAGACTATTCCAGCATAAGCCCATCAGAGGGCAAAAAACTGAATATAGAAGGAAATACAATAATAGTAAATGATGAGAATTTTGTTTTTTCACTTGATGAATTAAATGAAAATATCAAAAAATATGAAAAAATGAAAATTAAGATAACTGGTTTTGTGTACAAGGATAAAAGCTTTAAGGAGAATGAATTTGTTGCTGCAAGATTTATGATGACTTGCTGCACTGCCGATATGCAGGTAGTGGGGCTAATGTGCAATTTTCAAAATACAAAAGCCCTTAATAACGATACCTGGGTCGAAATAACCGGAAAATTAGAAAAATCAGATTATCAGGGACAAGTCTCTGCCTGCATAAAAGTGGATTCAATAAAAAAAATCAGTAAACCGGACAATCAGTATGTATATCCATTTGTTAACAAGTGACAGCAGTTTACACAAATTGTAAACATGGAATAATAAATCTCCTCACTATTACATGGGAAAATATGCAAATAGCTTTTATATCTCATTAACTATTAGATCTCCCATCTTTTTTGTAGTTACCAGTACTTTTCCTTCACTAATTATGTCCTTAGTTCTATAACCTTTTTCTAAAACTCTGGATACAGCATTTTCTATATCTTCTGCTGCTTTATCCATATTAAAGCTATATTTCAGCATCATTCCTATGCTCATTATGGTTCCAATCGGATTTGCCATGCTTCTCCCTGCAATATCAGGAGCAGAGCCGTGAATTGGCTCATATAAAGCAGCTTTCTCATCTCCTAATGAGGCAGAGGGAAGATTCCCAAGAGAGCCGGTCAGCATTGAAGCTTCATCACTTAATATATCTCCAAACATGTTTTCAGTTACTATAACATCAAATTGATGAGGATTATTAATTAACTGCATAGCGGCATTGTCCACATACATGAAGTTTAGCTGAATATCTGGGTAAGATTTGGACATTTCTTTTGCTGTTTCTCTCCAAAGCTTTGAACTTTCCAGTACATTGGCTTTATCTACTAAGGTAAGCTTTTTATTTCTTTTTCCTGCAGCTTCAAAGCCGGTCTTCAATATTCTTGTGATTTCAGAGGATTTATACTCAATTGTATCGTAGGCTCTATAGCCTCCTTCTATTTTTTCTCTTCCTTTTTCTCCGAAGTAAGCTCCGCCTATCAGTTCTCTTACTATAAGTAAATTAAGGCCGATTCCTAAAACTTCTTCTTTAAGATTAGAAGAAGAAACTAACTCTTTAAAGAGGATTGCAGGTCTTAGGTTTGCATAAACCTGAAGTGCTTTTCTAAGCCCCAGAAGCCCAGCCTCAGGTCTTAAGCTGCCTTTCATGCTGTCCCATTTAGGACCGCCTACTGCACCTAAGAGAACTGCATCACTTTTTAAACATAAATCTATTGTTTCATCAGGCAGGGGGATCCCCACAGCATCTATGGCTGAGCCTCCTATCAATGCTTCCTTAGTATCAATCTCAAGACTATATTTTTCACCTATCTTATTAAGCACTTTGATGGCTTCATTTACTACCTCAGGACCTATTCCATCTCCTTTAAGCACTGCGATATTCATTTGTTTGCCTCCCTTTCTATTTTATTAATCAGACCTCCTGCATTTATAATATCCTGCATAAAAGGAGGAAAAGGGGAAGTCTGATATGATTTTTCCTGAGTTTTGTTTATGATTTCACCTTTTGTAGTATCTATTTCTAATTCATCACCTTCATTAATATCTTTTGCAGCTTCAGCACATTCGATTATTGGAAGACCGATGTTTATAGAATTTCTGAAAAATATTCTGGCGAATGTTTCTGCAATTACCAGGCTAATGCCGGATGCTTTTATGGCGATTGGTGCATGCTCCCTGGAAGAGCCGCAGCCAAAGTTTTTTCCGCCTACAATAATATCCCCCTTATTCACTTTTTTTATAAAGTCCTTATCAATATCTTCCATGCAGTGAAGGGATAATTCATAAGGGTCACTGGTATTTAAATATCTTGCCGGAATAATAACGTCTGTATCTATGTTATCTCCGTATTTTATAACCTTACCAACCATTACTTTATTACCTCCTCAGGTGATGATATTTTACCAAGAATTGCTGATGCTGCTGCAACTACAGGACTGGCAAGATAAACTTCGCTTTCTGCGTGTCCCATTCTTCCTACAAAATTTCTGTTAGTAGTTGATACGCATCTTTCCCCCTTTGCCAGAACTCCCATGTGACCTCCAAGGCAGGGACCGCAGGTAGGTGTGGAGACTGCAGCTCCGGCTTCAATAAATATTTCGATAAGTCCTTCTTTTATAGCCTCCAGATAAATTCTCTGAGTTGCGGGAAATATTATTGTCCTTACATTTTTATGGACCTTATTCCCTTTGAATATGGAAGCTGCAGCCCTGAGGTCCTCAATTCTGCCATTGGTACAGGAACCTATAACTACCTGGTCTATAGGAATGTATCCTACCTGATCAATAGTCCTTGTGTTGTCCGGAAGATGAGGAAAGGCAACGGTGGGTCTTATTGAACTTAGATCAATATTATAGATTTCACAGTACTTAGCATCACTGTCTGCCTCAAATATTTTGTAAGGTTTAGATGAATGGTCTTTAACATATTCCAATGTTTTTTCATCTACAGGGAAGATCCCGTTTTTTGCTCCAGCTTCAATTGCCATATTTGCCATAGTAAATCTGTCATCCATGGAAAGGTTACTTATTCCGGTTCCGGTAAATTCCATGGATTTATATAAGGCTCCGTCTACACCAATCATTCCTATTATATGAAGGATAACATCTTTGCCGGATACATATTTACTAAGCCTTCCTGTAAGATTAAATTTAATTGCTTCCGGCACCTTAAACCAGGCTTTCCCGGTGGCCATGCCAGCGGCCATATCAGTACTTCCAATTCCTGTGGAAAAAGCACCCAGGGCTCCATAGGTACAGGTATGGGAGTCTGCACCTATTACAACGCCACCGGGAACTACTAAACCTTTTTCCGGTATTAGTGCATGCTCAATACCTACCTGCCCAATTTCAAAATAGTTTACTATTTCCATGGAGCGGGCAAATTCCCGGCAGATTTTACACTGCTCTGCTGATTTTATGTCTTTATTTGGGGTAAAGTGATCAGGAACAATAGCAATTTTATTTTTATCAAAAACCTGGTTTATGCCTATTTTATTAAATTCATTTATAGCTACCGGGGATGTTATATCATTCCCAAGGACTAAATCAAGATTTACATCAATTAAATCTCCGCTTTTGACAAAAGCTTTATTTGAAGCATTTGCCAGAATTTTCTGCGTCATTGTCATAGCCATAGCCTTATCTCCTCCTTAATTTTCATCAAAATTAATCTTATTTATTGCATTCATGTAAGCATTGGCACTGGACTCTATTATGTCTGTAGATATTCCGATACCTGAGTATATATTGCCCTTATAATTTATTTTCACTGATACTTCACCTAAAGCATCCTTCCCGCTGCCCACGGCTTTTATGTAGAAATCATTTAGAATGATATCAAGATTAAGTGCCTTTTCTATAGCATTGAAGGCTGCATTTACAGGACCATCTCCAATGGCAGCCTCTTCCACCATTGCATTATCTGTTTTTATTTTTACAGAGGCAGTTGGTGTGGTATTATTTCCGCTAAGTGTATGAAGAGATATCAGTTTATATTTTTCTTCCCGCCTGAAGGCCTCATGCATTACAATAACTTCAATATCTCTGTCTGAAACCTTCTTTTTCTTATCAGCTAATTCCTTAAATTTTGTAAAGGCCTCATTTAATTTTTCTTGGCTTATATTCGTATAACCAAATTCCTTCAGCCTTTCTTCAAATGCATGCCTTCCGGAATGTTTCCCCAGAATCATCTGATTGTTTTTTAAGCCTATAGATTCCGGAGTCATAATCTCATAGGTTTCTTTGTTATTTAAAACTCCATGCTGGTGAATACCGGATTCATGAGCAAAGGCATTTGCGCCGACTATTGCCTTGTTTGGCTGAATATTAATTCCTGTCATATGACTTACAAGAAAGCTTGTCCTAGCTATTTCTTCTGTATTTATAGAAAGTTCTATATCCTTGTAATAATCTCTTCTTGTATTTATTGCCATAACCAGTTCTTCTAAAGCTGCATTTCCTGCTCTTTCACCAAGTCCGTTTATAGTACATTCAATCTGCTCTGCACCATTTTCCATGGCAGACAGTGAATTTGCCGCAGCTAAGCCTAAATCATTATGACAGTGAACACTGATTATTGCCTTGTCTATATTTTTAACATTTTTCTTAATTCCTGAAATTAAATTTCCAAATTCTACAGGGGTTGAGTAGCCAACAGTATCCGGAATGTTTAAAACCTGAGCCCCAGCCTCTATTACTCCTTCTAATATTCTGTATAAAAATTCAGGTCTTGTCCTTGAAGCATCCTCAGGAGAAAATTCAACACTGCCGCAGAGTGAATTTGCATAGGCTGTCATTTCCACAGCTTTTTCATATACTTCATCCTCTGTCATCTTCAATTTAAACTTCATGTGAATATCAGATGTAGCTATAAAGGTATGAATCCTGGGTTTTTGAGCTTCCTTGACAGCTTCATAGGCTCTGTCTATATCACCCTTAACAGCTCTGGCTAAAGCAGTTATGCAGGGCTTTCTAATATTTTCAGCTATTGCCTTAACTGCTTCAAAATCTCCATTTGATGATATTGGAAAACCAGCTTCGATAACATCAACTCCAAGTTTCTCAAGCTGCCTGGCAATTTCAAGCTTTTCATTTACATTAAGGCTGACTCCCGGTGTCTGCTCTCCATCCCTTAACGTTGTATCAAATATGTATATCTTTTTAGTCATCAAATCAATCCTCTCGATTTATAATATCTATTTTAAAAATGCTGTTTAAATATTAAAAAAATCAAAATGCAGAGTTTCTTTATTTAAAGGTATATAAAGCTGGGGATGTAATCTACTGTATCGTTAGCTTCGCCATTTTTCAGACTGATAAGGTAATCAAAATAATCCTTATCTGCTATATTTTCTTTTACCTGATCCTTGGAATCATTATTTCTAACTTTTGCTGCCATAATCAACACTCCTTTATATTACATGATTTTAAAAAAATTACATTGAGAAGAATGTAAAAACTCTGCACTTGAAATCTTCTATATATAAAAAAAAATAAAAAAAATAGCCTGTCTCTGGGGCGAGAAAGACTATCGCGGTACCACCCATATTTATAGCTTCATTTTGTAACGGCTGTGCCGGCATTTTCCTAGACCAAATTTATTACTAGTTTCAGAAAAGCAACTCCAGGGTGAGATTCAATAAATTTCATTTATGGGTTTTCAGCTGCTCCCATTCTCTGTGAAATGATTTCTATTTACTAATCCCTATCATAGTTTTTATTATTAAATTTTAAAGTGAACTCGTTCACATGGAGAGTCTATAGAAGTGGGCGTCTTAAAATTAAAATAAAAAAGACAGTCCATCTCTGGGGCGAGAAAGACTGTCGCGGTACCACCCATATTTATAACTTCATTACATAACGGCTATGCCGGCACTTCTTACTGCTATTTCAGAAGAGCAGCTCCAGGGTGAGTTTCAACAATTTTAGTCTGCGGATTTTCAGCTGCCTCCGCTCTCTTTAAAACGTACATTGTTTACTTAGTCCTATCAAAGCTTTTAAGTTTATTAATAAATTTAAGTATTGTGAGTATGTTACTATTTATTTTTACATAAGTCAACAGTATTTATAAATATAGTTTTGATATATCAGAAAAATATAACAGGCAACTGCTGTCTTCCATAAAAATGGGAAATGATATAGAAAATTATCTTTATTAGATGTATAATTTGATTGTACTTTCTAATATTGAAAGAAAAGGTGTTATTATATATGAAAGAAAATAGCAGTAAATTACAAAATTTTATAAAAGCACTGGACAAATTAAAAGAAGGACTGCTTCAATACAATGAAAAGAATGAACTGTTAAGGGATGGCATAATTCAAAGATTTGAGTTTACCTTTGAACTAGCGTGGAAAACTTTAAAAGAAGTGTTTGAAGAAGAAGGGTTAATTGGACTTAATTCACCCAAAACAGTATTAAAAGAAGCATTCTCAGCAGGAATAATTAAGGATGAAAAACTCTGGATAAATATGCTGCTGGACAGAAATGCCACATCTCATTTATATAGTGAAAATAGTGCAAAAGAAATTTGCGTGAATATACAGGGGAAATATATTATTGCATTAGAAGAATTAAAAAATAATATAATTACAAGAATCGGATATATGGGATAAAAATTATCGATTATTTAGGTATGATAAAAGAATATATGATGCTTAAAAATTATAGGAGCCTTGGTGAAAAATCAAGGCTCCTTTTAAAATTATTCAATTTT
>Ga0172378_10006289_pt1 | contig 11097 bp, 5 predicted proteins | sample GrowelOW332metaG_FD_119755 | JGI IMG/M metagenome (GOLD analysis project Ga0172378, IMG submission 119755) | Groundwater microbial communities from an aquifer near a municipal landfill in Southern Ontario, Canada - Pumphouse #3_1 metaG | ecosystem: Environmental > Aquatic > Deep subsurface >... | reverse complement strand
TTCCATTTTATTGGGCATAAAGCACTGAGATTCATGAAGTGGCTTGGTGATTATATATCCAATTACACTGTCATTCACGTATAGTACCACATTTTCAACCGAAGTATCATTTACAGAAACACCAACTACATCGCCAAAATATTCCTCAAAATTAAAATCATCATCCAATGGCTCATAAGACTTAGATGTTTCTTTCAGACCTTCAATTCTGTCAATAGCAATGTTTGCCAATTGCTTGTCATAGTCTGTTTGTTTACCAATAAGAAACCAACGGTCATTGTATTGCTTCAAGTGATACGGATGGATAGTGATAGTGCGTGGATCTCTGCCAAATGGATGGTAGACGATTTCAATCACACGCTTGTTTACAATAGCATCAAATAAAGATCGGAAATATGTATCCATACCTTTTAAATACAGATTGGATTGAAATGTTACCACAGATTTACTATTTTCACCGAGTTGGCTTGTAGTATAGAGTCGTCTCTCTACTTCGTCCATCCAGTCAAAATGTGGTACACCTTTGAAGCGTTTCATCAATAGTAAAGCATCATGAATCAAATCAAGCTCTTCTTGGTTGATTGGCTGATTTTTTATAGAATCATCTCTGTGATGATAACGATAGTATTTACGATGAACATCTCTGATTGGATCAATTATCATACGATAACCTTCCTCGCTCTCCAAGAATTTCATATCCTCTTGAACCTGGCGTTTTTTAATATGGTAATCTTTATTTGTTTCACCATTGTATAGGTCTAATGCTTCGTTACAAGCACCTACAAGGTCTTCGATATAGAATCTTCGAGACCAGTTACTCAAGCAACGATCAAGTGCTTGATATCTAATTGCGGCATTCTTATTTGTTGGCATATCCGTTGTTGTTTAAATGTTACGATACAAAGGTACGCCACAACTATGCAGCCATTCTGCATAGATATATTTTTTCAATAAAAATGGATTGTTAATGACCTATTATTCAAAAAGTCATCCTTCTAACATGTGCTAAAAGGATGATTATCATAGATAATTACTATTTTTCTTTTCGATGGAATAATTCCGGTATGTCTCTTATTGGAGTATAAACAACGTTCATTTTCTCTGTACCGGGAAGTGGCCTACGAAGATTGGGATCATACTTACCAAAATCGACATAAATGATAGAAGCATTATAGTCCCTTGCGAAAATGGAAGCGCTTGCAACCATTGATTTTTTACCACCTGTTACATTGATAGCATAATTCTTTCCAGGATGTAATGCCATTTGCTGTTTCATTGCTTCATATATACATGCAAATGATTCATCTTTAAGCTCTACATTCTCATAACCTTGAAGAAAAGCAGGAAGATAGCGTAGATTATCCTCATTAAAGGTTACTTCTTTATCGTGGAAAATTATATGCTTCTTAGGTTTAAGTGCTCGAGCCGCTAGAATTATCGGTTCTGGCGTATTGCCTAGAATAGAGAAAAGAACATCTACTGATTCATAATCCCATACGAGTTTATCTTCGAAGTTACATATTACTTCTTGAAACAACTTATCAAAATAATATTGTCTTGCTTCAACAAATCGTCCTTGCTGATTCATTGATTTCCATTCATTGACATGATCGTTAAACTCTGTATTCATTATTTTAAAGTTTTATTTATTTTCAAAATTGCAGCTGCTCGCTGATTATCGTTAAGAATGCATCCTAATTCAAAACCTTTGAGAAGTCCTCTACTACCATCTATGTTGGCAGTGAACATAATGCCTTCCTTCTCGGATAATACACATTTTGAGTGATTACTTGGGAATGCTTTGATTGTAGGCTTTTTAATCGTACTAAGATGGCTGCACAACGTATTTAGTTGTTCCTCGGTTCTTTTAACACCAGAATCAGAGGCTTCATTAGAATAAAGAATTGTTATGCGAACATCTCTTTTTGAAGCATTTTTAAGTGCCTGTTGGAAATCCTTCAATACCCACAAGGCATTATAGCTCCACGATACTATGTACAATCTTTCAGTGGCGCGATTTATTATGTCAATAATAGAATCATAAATCGTATGTACGTCACAGGTCCCTAAATTGGTACGAATATTTTTATCTCCACATGCCGTTATACGTAAAAGATTGTCCGACCCAATTTTTTCCATCTCACTGTTATGTATAGGATTTCTTTGCTGTAAATACCTGTACTTACTTCCGTCTTCAGATAAAATGACATCTGGATGCAAATACAAAGTATCAAACACATGCTCTAAATCAATCAATTCATTGCCCGATATATCCAAACCATTTTCCGGATTTTCATAAAGGCTATTGAATGTGTAGTTAGAACTCATGATTAAGCCATCATTCCTATCACACAAAAGAAACTTAGCATGCAAATCTGCATTACAGCGAACATGAATACCCAGACGATGCAGGTTATGTAAGTTTGGAAGGTGAGGATCGGTTTCCATCTTTAGATCTGATAATGAAGCACCACGATGTTCAGCCCCATTTATATTGGTAAGGATGAATATTGCGACACCTCTTTTTGTAGCATTTCTTAAAGCAGTATTCAGCTTATCATCTTTAAATAGAAAATTGCCAGTTTTGATATATTTTTGAGCATCATTAATCATCCGAAAGATTCGATCTGTCAGCTCTGAATTGTTCTTACTATTCAAATAAAAAGTATTCTCCATTTCCATTAATATTTTTGAATATAACAATCACTATCAATTCTTTCTAACTCCGTATATTTACGTAATAATATCAACCAATTTCTCCAATTGCTATATTGAGGCTCCAGCTTTTTCTTAAAATCTTTCCCCGGAATTATTGAATTATCCCATTTATCTATAGCATTCATAAACTCAACATATTGCTGTAAGTTATGACTAATCTTTACTCTTATAAGGCCAACACGAAATATCGGGAAATCAATAAACCCCTTCTTACAATCTTGCAGAATCTGAATTGGATTGTCCGAATTCAAAAGATTAGTTTCTGTAATATTGATAATCGGCAACTTATTTTTTTCATCTGTATTAATTTGTAAAACCTCGTTTGATTTTAATTGGTAACGCCGACACAGCATATCAGTCCATCCATCATTTTGAGTCTTTAATGCTGTATTGCTAATTCCTTCATTATCGATGACATTGTAACCTAAATTACCTTTGAATATCCAATTTTTTCCAGCATCGACTGATTGGACCATATCTATTGTATACGTTTGGAAAGCTCCGACAGCTTTGGTCCTGATATTCTTTCCATTATAAAGAATATCTTTGTGAATTTTGGAGTCATTCGTGTAATAATAGATAATATCAACACCTTTGAGATAGCGTCTATCAGCACCAATTATATGGAAATTACTTCCATCCAATTCTAGATGCAATAATTTCTTATTGTCTGTATCATTCAGCATCTTTAGTATGCTTTCATATGGAGCAGGATTCAATAATGGATCAATTGGGTCATGTGCGGAAATATTTGTATCCCACGAACCAAGCTCCTGATGTTGTTGATAAATAACCTCAGGCAATAGCTTTAGACTTTTACCATCAATAAGAAATGAACCTGTTACTTTTACTATAGGACGACTATTGGGATAAACATATTTACGACGGGCATCCTCTGTTAAAACGAACCCATCTATTCCATATCTTATCATACCATCATCTTTCAATGACTTGAAGCAATAGTCCAATAAGCTACTGTCAAAGCCTATTAGTCTAGAAAAATATTGAAAATTTTTCTTCTGCGGATCCAACTCAATGTATTGTGAGATACATTTGTACAGAGGGTAGAATGGATCTGAATCAACGCTGTCATATTCTACATGAATAACATACACAGGGCAAGGAACAGGATGCCAACCTATAAAGACAGCATTTTTTCCCTCTATATACTTATCTATCTCTTCGCGCTTCATCTTCTTACTAAATTAAATTTTACATAACAGTAGCCATGCTTAAATATAATAGCATTATACTCACAACCTTCTGTTAGAGTATATGTACGCATTTTCATTATCTCTCCATAAACATCTCTACATCTAACTAGATACCTATCATCTATTGAACCATCAACAACCTCTATTTTTACCCTGTTACCTTCTGGATGCTTGCTCGCAAAATCATCAAAAATGTTTTGATCTAGTTTGACTTCTCCATTTAAGTAGAATAATGGTAATCTGAATTCCTGAGAACTATCAAGGAGACGTGAGAACAAGCAATCATACTTAAACTCTTGAATTTTAAGACAAGACTCCGATTCATCGTCAAATCTAAATTTCATTATGGTATAATCGTCATCTTGCCATTCAATTGGAATACCATAGAACTGACAAAGAAGTCCATCTCCAATTTGGTCTGCAATAGAGATATGAGGGATATATTCAAAATGCGCTTGCCCTTTATCAAAACCTACGAATTTCACGTCAATACATTCGTCGCTCTTTGCGTATCTATTCAGTTTAGCATCTTTCATATTTAAACGGAATCGTACTATTTCTTTTGTTGGAAGTTCAATTTCCACTTCAGGCTCACACTTACTGTTGCGTGACCAATTACAATCTTCGAATATTGTACCGACTGAAATTTCACCATTCTCGTAAGCATCTCTAAACTTATCAAGAAATGTCTTATCTGCAGTACGGTCCTGTAAGTTCCTGAGACTTTCAAACACCTTTACTGGACTAATACCAATATTCGTATCTTCTTTCTTATGTGCTGATTCATCACACAAAGTCTTTAGGTTTCCGATAATAATCAATTTTTTCTTCGCTCTACTTAAAGCTACGTTCAATCTTCTCATATCATCGAGGAAGCCAACTGTTCTATTATCAGGATTCGTGTTAAAGGAACGAACCAGCGATAGTATTACTATATCAAACTCTCCTCCCTGGATTGAGTCAATTGTATAGACACTCTTTTCCAAAGGGGTTCCCTTGAGCTTTTTAATCAGCAGAAGTCTTTGCTTTCTATAAGGTGTTATGATTCCAACAGTCGTAGAAGGATTGTCTGTACATAGGCGCAGTAATCTTGGTAATAATCTGTTTTCAAAGATCTCTATCTCCTTTAGATTATATAGTCCTTCTTGTGAATTTCCACTCTCAAAAGCCACGTTCCTCTTATCAATCCATTCATTAGATGTCGTATCAATGAAAGTTACAGCATTAGTGAAACCATCTAAGCCACATATTTGTTGTTCTGTTCCTTTTCCATTATGCAAGTTACCTCCATAGAATAAATCAGATATATAGTTACCAATATCAGGGTTCATACGATATTGATAATTCAATAGTATTGTATTCCCCTCTGGAAGATTAGTGTCAAGAAGAAAGTCTCCAAACAATGAAGAACTAATAGCATTTTCAACCTCAGTCTTCGTTAGATTAGCCTTACTCTCTTCCATAAAGTTCTGGATCTCATTAGAATCCATATATGGAGGTAATTGTTTGTTATCTCCTACCAAAATGTATTTTTTCCCTAATTGCATTGGTACAGTTGTTTCTGACAAATTAGCTTTACCAGCTTCATCTATTATGACTGTATCAAAAAACAAACCACTTTTTGCCAAGCCAGGGTTTAGACCTATGCCTATACACGTACCCATTACGACATCAAGTCCCCTGTAAAACTGAGCATTATTAAATGCCCTAGCTTCATCTCCTAGCTCTGACAGCCCTGTATGTAATGTAGCAACTATATCTTTAAGTTTCGCATAGTCTGAAAATTTGTTCTGTCCGAAGTATTCGCATACATAATCATGTCCTTTCGTATAGATTTCCTTAGAACTAGAAATATATTCGTATTGCTTAGCTGACTCTTTAATCTCGGCAATATTTGAATTTTCCTTTGACAAGTCATACATCAGATTTTGATTTCTTCTGATATATGTTAGGTGTTCTGATAAATCATCTGGCACCATAGTGTTATCCTCATCAATATTTCCTATCTTCAAACCACTATTCTTTATCCTTTGATAGATATTATCAACAGCAGAATGAGCTTGGCTACAGACTAGAATCTTTTCATGCTTATTCTTTACCAACTGATTGATTATTTCTACAATCACCGACGTTTTACCTGTTCCCGGAGGACCTTGGATAAGAAAGATGTCCTCGCTGTTCACAGCCTTACGAATAGCAAGTGGCTGGTTATTCCCTTCTTCTACATTATTGAACTTATCATCAAAAAAGCTTAGATTCATGTCAGGTTCTGGTTCCTGAAGCTCTTTATGATTCAACTTGTCAAATATGTCAAATCCCTCTCTTGAGAACACAAAGTCGTCGATAGAATCCTTCTGCAATTTAAGATGTCTTGAAGTTCTCTTTCTTAGTTCAAATCCTATTTTTCTAAATGACTCTAGGGAACTATGCGTGTTATAGAAATTAAGCACATATCCATTTTCATATTCGGATTCTTTGATATAGCCATGAATCGGTTTGTCCAAACCAAATTGTATATCCACATGACAAACATCTTCATTATCAGAGAATAAGCAAGAAGCATTTACTTTTTCCTTGGGTAAGAATAATGCTGTTGTGGTATCATTTGAAGATGTGGTAATTGTTGCAACATTAGAACCTACTATCACACAATTACTATCATGTAATAATTGCTCTTGTTGCTGCTGATAGTTAAGGTACTCTTTAAGACTGAGGTATTCTACTCCAGCTTTCTCCTTTAAAGTTCTGATTTCTTTCTTTAGATTAGGCAACAAAACTGTCGCAATATCGTACTGCAAATAAATAAGTTCACTCTTTTCGGAAGCATCCTGCTCATAGAACTGTCCACTGTGGAAAGACAAATTGTATCCAGCAATAGCTATTGCCTTACTGTTACGATTCAATAAGTACTGTGCATTAGACTTATTTTTATCATGAGAAAATTCAGATATGAAGAATCCTTGTAAATTAGCTAATACTTCTATAACCAAATCATTCTTGTCATAAAGAATATATTTAATATCCTCAGGATTTTGTTCGCGATAAGAGCCTAACCAGAAATTATTTTCCCTAAAATACGTTGGATTATCTTGTAGGAATCTTTGCAAATCTATTTGGGCATCTGGATTATAAGAAAGATGAATTTGGTGTCTACAGATGTTGATGTTTCTTCTTGTAGTACCATTTACATTTTCCAAAAGCTTTTGTATAAGAGTCTTATCGCCATCACTGATGGTCGCAAGTTCTTCCTTATTAAGAAACTCACTTATTTCCTGCGACTGTTCATCTGAAGCAGCATCTTGCAAACTTCCGTTGAAATCCATCTCCCTAAATTTGCAGAAAGAATAATTATTACTTGTTATTGTAACTACCATAACATTGATGGTTTCACCTATTTCCTGAATAACAATATTCGAAAGATAACCATAATGACCGTTAACTCCCAATATAGTGCAAGTACCGGCTTTGGCTAAAATGGTTGCTTCATAAATAGTGTTTGTAGCTATTGGTTCATCATTGTCAGAGTACATACTCAATAAAGGTTCACAATCACATCCTAGGATTGCAAAATCGTTTGCTGGTCCAAAAGTCGATAGCACATAAACATCATTTAGCAAGTAATCTTCCTTCTCTATTCTTTTCAGTACATCCATAGCAAAGGGGAGACTTATTGAATCTCCTTTGTATGTGATATTATGAGGAAACAAAAGTCCCTTTTTGAATCCATCATCACTGCCTATAATGATGAAGTTCTTTAATTTCTCTAATATAGTATATTTCATTGCCTATATGCTTGTATGATTAAAGAATTCTTTGACCACAGTATCCATCTCCATATCAAACTTAATACGCTTGTGGCTTAACCTGATTTCCTTTGACAGGGTATCAAATGCTATTATTTTAAAATCTATAGGTGACTTGTTACTTGATAAGTTTATCTCATCTGTATATCCAAACAAGCCATTGCCCAAGTTTACAGATAATATTCTTCCTTCATTTGAATCTACGGTTCCTTGAATAATACCACCTACTACTATGAATTTCCATGGATTCGGAGTAAGGCTCTTTAGACTCACCTTCAACGAACAAATCTTAGCTTTAAGCTCGAGAACCTTTGCTTCATATTTCTGATTTGGATCCAAGTCCTCGTCTTCAGGGAACCAAGATACTTCGGAAGAAGGCAATGTGCCTATCAAATTTTGGTTATCACAAGCATAAATTCTATATCCATTAGCACGTTTTTCTATAATTCTAAATGCTATAGTATCGCCAGGGTTCACATTCCCTTCTGTTATTTCCCAAGGATTTGGCTCACATTTTTTGATACTGGCTGTTATGCGTTTCTTATCTTTATCAATACTGAGCAGCATTATCTTCACATTATCGAAAATATGAAAAGTGCCATTGCTTTGATATACTTTAGACCATACATACTCCGATTTATTAATTGATGCTTCGACACCATCTTCCAAACTTACCCAAATCCGTTCATCTTCAATTGAAACGACAACAGCATTATATGTGTTTTCTACTTGATAGTTTTCATGTATATGCTCCCATTTATCAAGCCAATTATTATAGCATTTGAGTACAGATAAAAGAAGACGATTATCATCCGGCTCTTTATCTATGATACGGAAACTGAAGTCCTCTGATACATCAGCCAACTTTTCGTATGATAATTTTTCAAGCTCATTAAGTAATGTATGAGATAATTCAGATACATGAACATATCCTTCGAAACCCGGCTGAAATTCAACAATTATGCCATTCTCTACAATGTCAATGATTGTACCATCACAGATATCACCAATCGCATAATGTTCTTCATCATACCAATAGTTAGGAATACACACTCTATGGCTTAATGTTATGCGAGTATTGCCATTTCCATCGTAAGATATAGGTTCAGTTACCTCGACTTCCAGTTTTTGACCTTCTTGGAATATTTCATCAAGCCGTCTTCTTGAACGTCCCCAATAAGCTTCCTTTCTTGAGACAATACCTACTAGTTCGTCGATTCTGACAAGAATACCATTATCGTAGATCTTTTCAACGATTCCGTCATATCTCTTTCCTACCTTGATTTCTTTCAATTGTTGCTTTCTGCGGATATCCCTAGAGGCCATATTGACAGCCCTAAGATTGGATACCAGAAATTTCGGTTCATTTTTTTCTATGGTATACTTGTAAATAACAGCCTTTATATGAGCACCTTCATGTAAAGTTACAGTATCTGAAACCTCATTAACATACATCAAACCTTTAAAACCTAAGATTTCAACAAAAAAGCCAATAGTATCACACCCATTTTTTAATGGCCCGAGAATTTTTCCGTCAAGGATACGCTTTTCTTTATACGCATTCTCAAGGACTCGAATGCTATATTTTTGTTTTACCTTAGCTTTGTTCGCAGTTTTTTTCTTTTGAATTTTAAATATTGGTTGGTGTTTCTCTTCTTTAGAAGTAACTATTGGACGTTTCTCTAGGATCTTTTTTACAATACCATATTTAGATATTATGGCATTAGCAATATTATTAGGGACAATTTGGTCTATCTTTATTGGAATATCAGTACCATATTCGCTTTTGGCTATTTCAGCCACCACTTGGATAGTCCTTTCACACCTTTTAGCTATATCTAAAAGCTTAATTCCACTTGATAAATTTGCCATAATTTCTAATTACACCATTAATATTATTATTTTTGCCATAATAGATCCCATAATCTATTCACAACATGGTATATCAGTAATTTTCAATCTTCTAAAGAGAATAGAAATAATCTCTAATTTTCTGTGCCATAAGAATGCGGCGTTTCTGAAGGAAGCTGTCATAATCATTGAAATCCATCGTCGCTAGCGAATCCGGAATACTATTGGCATGGAGATTCTCTTGGAGTTTCTCGATGCTTGATATCACTGAGTATTTTGATGAACTTCCTTGCTCACAAGATTCTTTTACTACCTTTAGGTAATCGCTTGGCGCTTTATCTCCAATTGCAATATTAATGGTTTTATTCAGCACCACATAATTTGCAATTTGGTTATACATAATCTTTTGATTTATACCATTCTTTTGAAGATAATTCTTTGGGAAGATATGGTGAATGTCTCCACTCTCGATAAGATCCCTTACGCATGAACCTTTACCAAGGAATGAATCATCTTTTCCACGGCATTGAGCTGCTTGATAGACCAAGAAAGTAGGGGATGCCGTTGATGATGACTCCAAGGTTTGAGGGAGCGTTACATTCCAGAAATCATCTCCTAAATTAGCCATAGTGTCATCAAAGAATCTCACAAAGCTTCTATTCTCTATTGCCCTTAAATCTCTTTCCATTTGAGTCTCAGGCGAACCGATATACCTTCCCGTTAATACTGACATTACATACCACTTTTGAACATACTGTGGTATTTTAACCTTATCTATGTTTTTGTCATTGCGAAGACGAATATAGAGCATATAAGCAAAGTCTAAAGCCATTCTACCTCTCAAAAGCTTGGTGAGTACAAATCCTGCAGATTTAATAATTTCATTGAGCTGCTGAAGATTGTATTGATTAATAAAACTTCTGACACCATCCGAGAATAGCTTGAATGAGTTTTCAAGAATTGAATTCTCATAAGTTCTTGTCTCGAAATTTCTACCGTGCAACAAATCACACAAGTTTGCTAATTTGGCACGATAATATTGAGTCATAAAGGCCACTCTTATCAAGTCATCAAATGTCGGTGTGATTATATTACCGTTATAGTTTGTTATCCATTTTACAGATGGATAGTAGTCTGATACTGTAAAATTATCATCTTTCTCTATTTGCTTCATGAAATCATGATTGTTTGAGAGATGGCAAAAATAATCTATTGCTTTTCTCAGTATATTACCTCCATTCACCTCGTTTGCCGCTATAGTTGACATGACAAAGTCTGCTTGAGTCAAAGTCTTTCCCTGGCTATTGATTCTTATGAATATCTCTGTAACTTCGTCTATAGACAAGTTATTATTTAGATTAATCACACCTATAGGTGCATTCTTAATCTTAATTACATCTTGAATCAATTTACTCAACTCATTTGGTTTAATCTCGGAATTAGCCTCACAATAGTTATTTACGAAAGTCCATGATTCAAAATCAGGCTTGAAAAGCTCTGAGATATCTGGT
>Ga0172378_10006288_pt1 | contig 11097 bp, 9 predicted proteins | sample GrowelOW332metaG_FD_119755 | JGI IMG/M metagenome (GOLD analysis project Ga0172378, IMG submission 119755) | Groundwater microbial communities from an aquifer near a municipal landfill in Southern Ontario, Canada - Pumphouse #3_1 metaG | ecosystem: Environmental > Aquatic > Deep subsurface >... | reverse complement strand
TCAACAGTTGCTGAGTGTCAAGAACAGATAAAAAGTGATTTAAATGTCTTTGAAAAACAGATGAGTTACGATTTTATTGCAGGAGTTGAGGATTTTATAAGGGAATTACGTCAAAAAGAGGTACCTTGTGCTATTGTAACTAGCTCTAACCGACAGAAAATGAATAGAGTGCTAAAAGTTCACCCTGAACTTCCCACTTTATTTGATGCTATTTTTATTGCCGAAGATTTTAAAAAATCAAAACCAGACCCTGATTGTTTTTTATTAGGAATGAGACATTTTGGAGTTGAACCTCAAAATACGATTGTTTTTGAGGATTCTTTAATGGGGTTAAAGGCTGGCGATGCATCGGGAGCTCTTGTTATAGGTATAACAACTACACTTACTGAAGAGCAAATGGAGGGATTAGCTGTTGCTACATTCCCCAATTTTACTCAAATTACGTTAAGTGGAATATTGGAAATTAAAAAAGAATTGGATGAGAAATAAAAAACCACAATTAGATATATGGGTAAGGGGCGAAAAAGATCGTTCTTTATTACGTCAAGAAAAAAGATTGGCAAATGGAGCAATTACAAATGTAACTCAATCGTCTTTATATGTTTATCCTCCTCGTAAATCGAGAGGTCGAGCTATTATTCTTTGTCCGGGTGGAGGGTTTAAACAAATAAATTTTAAGGAGGAAGGAACCGATTTTGTTGATTGGTTTAATAGGCAAGGGGTTACTGTGGCTATATTGAAATATCAACTACCCGAGGAAAATGGACTTTTCTTTGAAGAGGACTTAAAAGCTGCTATGGACTTTATGCGGAGCAATTCCAAGCGATTTAGATTTAAAAAGTTAGGGGTTATGGGTTGTTCTGTTGGTGGTTATTTAGCTGCTACTGCAGCAACTAAATTCCCTAAGAATGAACGTCCTGATTTTCAAATTTTGCTTTATCCTGTTATTAGTATGGAGCAAGATTTAGCTCATTTACCTTCACGAACTAAAATGTTTGGTCGCCAAGTAACTTATAGTACTTCGAATCAATACTCCCTAGAAATGCATGTGGACAAAGATGTTCCACCTACCTTTATAGCTTTAACTGCTGATGATAAGGAGGTTACACCATTAAATAGCTTAATGTATTATACGGGATTACTTAATGCTGGGGTATCTGCCTCATTACATATCTATCCGGATGGGGGACATGGTTTTGGATTTTCTAACTCCTTTGAGTATAAAAAACTGTGGACTGGTGAATTAAGAAAGTGGCTAAACTCTTTATAGTCTTTCTTCTTTCTTTATTAATTTATTATCTTGTCTATTTACAAGTCTAGATAAAATTACTTCAACAGAATATAATAACTAAGGGATAGCTTTTAAGGTATTTAAGGCTATCCCTTGTTGTTTCTATTAGAAAATAATACAGAGTTTACTCTTTATCTATCTTCTTATTCATGTGGTGTAGATTATTAACCACATAGTCTGGTGTGGCAATATCGTAACCATTTTGTTCAAACTTATCGATGATGTTCTCAAGTAAATTTGCTAAAATACCCGCTTGTTTATCAACCTCTTTAATATAGACATTAATTTGGTAGATGGGGTACGAGGGGTCTAACGATGTTTCTAAAACAAAAGGCTTAGGGTCTGGTAAAACTAAATCAGTTTCAAGAGCCGCCTCAATCATAAGCTCGTGTACTTTTCTCCATGGAACTAAAAAATCCACACATATCTCTGTATGCATAATTAATCCATAATTACGAGCCGAAGCACTATAGTTGATGGTTTTAGAAGACATAACAAAAGAGTTGGGAACTGTTACTATTTCATTCTTAGGCGTTTTTATTCGAGTAACAAATACGGTTTTTTCAATAACATTACCCACTGTTTGATCTAATCTGATTCGATCGCCTAATTGGAAAGGACGCATATAGGTCATCACCATTCCCGCCATTATATTTCCTATAACAGAGGTTGATCCTAAAGAAACTATTAAACCAACAAAAACAGATACGCCTTGAAAAATGCCCGACTCTGATCCTGGTAGGTATGGGTAAACCATAGCAACCATAAAAGCGTAAAGTAAAAACCGAATGATTTGAAATGTGGGTTGTGCCCAATCTGAGTAAAAACCACTAATGTTTAATCTTTCTTCTTCTACTTCACTAGCCAAGTATTTTACAAATCGAACAGTGTATCTAATAGCAAAATAAATAATTAAAATAGTAAACAGATTAGGAATGTAGTTTATGATATTCCAAAAAATGTTTCTAATAGGAAACCAAACATACGATAGCAAATTCATAGCTATGTTTTCTGTTTGAGGGAATATAGAAAACAGTAAAGGTATAGTAATCAATAACTGAATGATAATTAGTACGTACCTTAGTAAGCTAGCTCCATAAATTAGAAGTTTTACTTGTTTTGGGGTATCTAAGAATTCGTAATCATGAAATGAAATTGGGCGCAGTTTACTATCTTGAAGAAGTCGTATACGAGCTCTAACGCGTCTAAACACCCAATTAGTCCCTCTGATTAAAAAGAACTGGGCTACTATTAAAATAACAAGAAGACCCACTCGTTTAATCATTGTCCATAGTCCAAATTGTTGTTTTAAGTCATGTAGTTTCGTAATTACTTTAGCTTGTATGTTTTTAGTGTAGGTTTCACGATCATATCCAGCCCATAAAGCATCTTGATCTGTAAACGTTAAAATTACTTGATCGCCATACATAATGTCACTAACAAAGTCGCTGTGTTCAATGAATAGAGAGTCGGGACGTAGAGTCAATATTTTACCTAATTTAAGTATCTCGTCTTCATTCATTTTAGCTCGTTGTGAAGGGGCGTGTCCTCCTCTGTTTGTGTAGAGATAGTAAAGCGTATCTTTGTCTACTACGACAGGATAACCAGGAGTTGTAGCTCGTAAAGAATCAATTCTTTGCTTTTGTTTTGCTCTTTTTAGTGAATCGGCGCTTGCCATTGAGAAACGAATCTGCTCTAATTCCATTTGAAGTTCTAACTCTTTCTGTTGAGAAAACTCCAACTTTAAGCTCATGCTATCTATGGCTTGTTGTAAATCACTTCCACGTAAGCTGTCAGTGAGTGAGTTGGATTCTGTAATTAGACTATCACTTGTTTCTTCTGTAGTAATTATGTTTTTTATTTTTTGTTTAATTTGTGCATTAGCTGCAGTTGTAGCAAAAAGTGAAATAAAGAAATAGAAAAACAAATGTTTCATTTTCATAATTATAACCTGTTGATTAATTAAAAACATTTTTTTAACTACTTATTTGGTTGAAAAATAAAGTAGGGCACCGAAAGATAGTGTAAAAAACTAAAATTAAATATTTCTAATAGGCTATTCTTGTAAAAAGCCCTTTATGTTGCTTGTATAACCTGTTTGCTGAATCTTTTTTTGTGAAAAGTGCTTTATTTTTATGACTAGGGCATGTTCCATAGATGCCCTAGTCATGTGTAGCATATGCCCTAGTCATATTAAGTTGAGGTTGCTATTTGAAAGAATTTTGTTTTGGAAGCCCATTTATTTTTATTTTCTTTACTACTATGGCAGATATAGCAGAAGAAAAAAATGAAGTTATCTCCGTAGTAGGGGCTGTGATTATTAATAAAAAAGGAGAGGTTCTTTGTGCACAGCGTGGAGAACAAAGTGATTTGTCTTTTTCTTGGGAGTTTCCTGGGGGAAAGGTAAAGAAAGGTGAAAGTTGTGAGGAAGCGCTGATAAGAGAAATCAAAGAAGAACTGAATTGTACCATTAAAGTGCATCAAAAAATAACCTTTACTCCTTTTCAATATTCGACCATTGAAATTGAGCTTTCCACTTTTTGGTGTACGTTGTTAGATGAGAATAACTCCCCAGAATGTTTAGAGCATCATACGATACGTTGGTGCTTAAAAGATGAGTTACTAGAGTTAAATTGGGCTCCTGCAGATTTACCTACTGTGGAGCATGTCGTTCAACGTTTAGAAGAGTTGCAATTAAAAAGTAAAGCATAAACTAAAAAATAATAAAAATAGGCCTATACATATTACACTGCTAGGCCTATTTTAATTTCTTATATCAAAAAGAGACGAAATACTCTTTTTTACAATTAAGCGTGATTGTGAGAGCATACATGATTCTCTCCATGTGATGAACAACCTTCTCCAGAGTCTGATATTGTTCCTTGAAGATAAGATTGGATAAGTTCGTTAATATCTCCAGAGCAACCTCTAATAACCTCAATGTTGTTTTGTTCAAGAACATTCTTTGCTCCTGTACCCATGTTTCCAGCTAGCATCAATTTTACACCTAATTCTTGTAATATAGAAGCGATTCCCGATTTACAACCACAACCTTCGGGCGAATCTAATCGGTAAGTTTTTACGATGTTTTTGTTGTCATCGATTGTAAATAGGGTGTAAAAGTCACAATGACCAAAATGGTCGTCCACGTGATTGTCTCGTGTAGGAATTGCAATAATCATATTGTTTATTTTATTATATTATTGGATTAATACTTCAATTGTATTATTTTAATATGAGCCTTACAAAATTAGAAAAACTATAGATACACCACAATAAAGAGTGTGTATATTTTAAGAATATAAGTAAAAGAAAAAAGCCCAAGTGTAGTTTTATTGAGTATTTACGACTTAGGCTTTTTTGAAATTTATACAGTCTCAGTTTATTTCTATAATAGCTCTAATGCTTTAAAACATTTTGTTAATTTACTAACAGCAAAATCAACTTGCTCTTTTGTATGGGTAGCCATAAGTGAAAAACGAATCAAGGTGTCGTTAGGAGAACAAGCGGGTGGAACTACAGGATTAATAAAAATTCCCTCTTCGTGTAACATTTTAGTTACCATAAATGTTTTTTGCATATCACGAACGTAAAGAGGGATAATAGGAGTTGATGTATTTCCTATTTCAAAGCCTAGATCTCTAAAGCATTTTAAGGCATAGTTTGTTAAATCCCAAAGGTGTTTAATACGCTCGGGTTCCGTTTTCATTATATGTAAAGCTTCACGTGCAGCAGCTGTTGCAGCAGGTGTGTTACTTGCACTAAATATGTAAGAACGAGAGTTGTGACGTAAGTAATTTATAACTTCTTTATCAGCTGCTATAAAACCACCAATAGAAGCTAATGACTTACTAAAGGTCCCCATAATTAGGTCAACATCCTTAGAAACTCCAAAATGATCGCAGGTTCCTCTTCCTTCTTTTCCTAACACTCCAATACCATGCGCTTCATCTACCATAATGCTGGCATCGTATTTTTTAGCTAAGCGAACAATTTCGGGTAGGTTTGCAACATCACCTTCCATACTAAAAACACCATCTACTATAATTAGTTTTACAGCTTCGGGTCTACATTTTTGCAGTTCTTTTTCTAAATCTTCCATATCGTTATGACGGAATTTAGAAACGGTAGAGAATGATAGACGGCGACCTTCTACAATAGAGGCATGGTCTAATTCATCGCAAATAATGTAATCTTCTCTTCCTGTTACACACGAAACAACGCCTAAGTTTACTTGAAATCCGGTAGAGTAAATAATAGCATCTTCCTTACCAACGAATTCGGCTAGTTCTTGTTCTAATTCTACGTGTAAGTCTAACGTTCCATTTAAGAAACGAGAACCAGCACAACCTGTCCCATATTTTTTGGTTGCATTTACAGCAGCTTCAATAACTCTTGGGTCATTCGTTAATCCTAAATAGGAATTAGAGCCGAACATTAGAACTTTTTTTCCATCAATTAGTACTTCAGTGTCTTGTTCACTTTCGATGCATCGAAAATAAGGATAAAGGCCTAGTTCTTTTACGCGTTGAGGCGTATCATATTTTGCGAGTTTTTGTTGTAACAATCCCATGGTATTAAATCAAATAATAATATGTCGATTTTATTGTTTATTCACTGTTTTCTATCTTCTTGTTTTTTGATGAAACTGTTTATATCTAATTAAATATAAGCTAGTTATCAAACCTATAAGAAAGGCATTCAAATCCAAACAGGCGACAAAGATAGTAAATAAAGTAATGTTATACAGATTTTTAAGGGAAAAAACAGCTATTGTTGACAATGCCTTTGTTTGAATACGCTCTTATTCATTTTTTTGTGTTATTTTTGCTGGAATAAAAGAAGAGAGTGTAGTTACTTGTAAAGGTTTTTGTTTCGTACGAAAAGTACAATTAGGTATGAGAAAGAGAGTTACATTTATTTTAAACCCCATCTCTGGTACTGAAGATAAGCGTTCTATTGGATTGTTGGTTGAGAGATATTTACATACCTCAACGTATGATTGGGAGATTATTCATACAGAATATGCTGGTCATGCAACAGATATAGCGAAAGAGAAGGCTAGTAATGGAGTAGATATTGTTGCTGCAATAGGTGGCGATGGTACGGTAAATGAAGTGGCTCGTGCCTTAGTTCATACTGATACAACTTTAGCCATAATTCCTTGTGGATCGGGTAATGGCTTGGCTCGGCATCTTAAAATACCGCTAGATATTAAAAATGCTTTGAAGGTTTTTGATCAGGGGGTAGTAGATACCATTGATTATGGTACGGCTAATGGACTTCCTTTCTTTTGCACTTGTGGCATTGGTTTTGATGCCTTTGTCAGCTTAAAGTTTGCCGAAGCAAATAAAAGAGGAATGTTAACTTATGTGGAGAAAGCCTTACACGAAGGTTTGCGCTATAAGCCTCGTTTGTATGAGGTGTGTGTTGATGGTGTTTGTGCAGATATTGAAGCGTATTTAATAACTTGTGGAAATGCATCACAATATGGAAACAATGCGTATATAACTCCATTGGCTTCAGTAAAAGATGGCTTTATAGATGTTACTGCATTAGAACAGATGAATTTAATAGAAATACCGCAAGTGGCATTTCTTCTTTTTAATGGCAATATAAATAAGCATAGCAAAGTGAAAACCTTTAAATGCAAAGAGTTGAAGATTAAATGTGTTGAGGAAACGGATATCCATTTTGATGGCGATCCGATGGGAAAGGTAACTGAACTTAAAATAAAGGCTATAGAAAAAGGATTGCATGTTTTAGTTCCTAAAAAACTGAAACGTTAACTGTTCATGGACTCTTTTCTGTTTTAGAAATAGAAAAGAGTGCTCCAGCTATTTTGTAGTGTAAAGAACAGTAGAATAGAAAAGGAATAAATAGAATTATAAGATACAAATAGAAAAAATATGTATAGAACACATACTTGTGGGGAGTTGAGAAGCTCTCATATTGGCGAAAATGTTACCCTTTCGGGATGGGTTCAACGAGTGCGTAAATTAGGTGGAATGACTTTTGTTGATCTACGCGATCGTTTTGGTATTACTCAACTTGTTTTTAATGAAGAGACTAATGAAGAACTTTGTCATAGTGCAAATAAGTTGGGTCGTGAGTTTGTCATCCAAGCAGAGGGAGAGGTTAATGAGCGTTCTAGTAAAAATGATGAGTTACCTACGGGTGATATTGAAATCATTGTGTCGGAGTTATCCGTATTGAATAGTTCAAAAACTCCTCCGTTTACTATAGAAGATAAAACAGATGGAGGTGATGATTTACGTATGAAGTATCGTTATTTAGACTTAAGAAGAAGTCCAGTACGTAAAAACCTTGAGTTACGTCATCAAGTAACTATGGAAGTTCGCAAGTATCTAGATAATTTAGGCTTTTTAGAGGTGGAAACACCTATGTTGATAGGTTCTACACCCGAGGGAGCTCGTGATTTTGTTGTACCCTCTCGTATGAATCCAGGCGAGTTTTATGCTCTTCCTCAATCACCTCAAACATTAAAACAATTACTAATGGTATCGGGTTTTGACCGTTACTTCCAAATTGTAAAGTGTTTTCGTGATGAGGATTTACGTGCCGATAGACAACCAGAGTTTACTCAGATTGACTGTGAGATGAGCTTTGTGGATCAAGAAGATATTCTTTCTCTTTTTGAGGGAATGACAAGACATCTTTTTAAGGAAATTAGAAATGTTGAATTAGCAGAGTTCCCTCGTATGACTTGGGCTGATGCTATGAAATATTATGGTAGTGATAAACCCGACACGCGTTTTGATATGCGCTTTGTAGAGTTAATGGATATTTTACAAGGTCATGGGTTTAAGGTTTTCGATGAGGCTGCTTATGTTGGTGGTATTTGTGTAAAGGGTGCGGCTATTTATACTCGAAGACAATTAGATGAGTTAACCAATTACGTACGTACTCCTCAAGTAGGTGCTAAAGGAATGGTTTATGCTAGAGTACAACCCGATGGGGATGTAAAATCTAGTGTTGATAAATTTTACGAGCAAGAAACTCTTCAGCAAATGAAAGAGGCTTTATCGGCTCAACCAGGAGACTTAATTTTAATTCTATCGGGTGATGATGTAATGAAAACTCGTAAACAGTTGTCTGCACTTCGTTTAGAAGTGGCTAAACAATTGGGATTACGTGATAAGAGTAAATTCTCTTGTTTATGGGTGGTTGACTTCCCATTATTTGAGTGGGACGAGGAAGAGAATCGTTTTGTTGCTGTACATCATCCTTTTACTTCTCCCAAGAAAGAAGATATTCCATTGTTAGAGACTGATCCAGGTAAAGTTCGCGCTAATGCCTATGATATGGTGATTAATGGAGTAGAAGTAGGGGGTGGTTCTATACGTATTCACGATAGTGAGTTACAGAATCAGATGTTTAAGCACTTAGGTTTCACTGAAGAGAAAGCGGCCGAGCAATTTGGATTCTTAATGAAAGCTTTTACTTATGGTGCACCTCCTCATGGTGGTATAGCATATGGTTTAGATCGTTGGGTTTCTCTATTTGCTGAATTAGATTCTATTAGAGATTGTATTGCATTTCCTAAAAATACATCGGGAAGAGATGCCATGATGGATGCTCCAGCAGCAATCGATCAGAAACAATTAGACGAACTTCATCTTAAAGTAACCGAAATAAAAGTTCCTAAGGAATAATGAGGGAATCGACAAGACTCCTTCGTTTTGCTATTATTGGAACAGCGAATGCATTAATTACTGCATTAATTGTTTATTTAATGATGGAAGTCTTTCAAGTGGGTTACCTTATTTCGAATGTAGTGGGTTATTTAATTGCGCAGATTCATAATTTCTTTTGGTCTAGCTTTTGGATATTCCCTGCTACGTTTAGAGAACATTCATTGGGTAAGCGTGTGCTACTCTTTTCTTTAGCTGTAGCCTTGGCTTACAGTGCTCAATTTATTATTCTACTTCTTCTAGTTGAAGGACTGCACATGAATGAATATTGGGCTCAATTTTTAGGATTGTTTGTTTACGGTGGGGTAAACTTTTTAATCAATCGGAATTTTACCTTTAAGTAGCTTTAAGCGAAGTCTAGATAATAAGACATAAAGAAGCCTCTGCTAAGTATGACATCAATAGTGGTTGTCAGATTTTAAGCAGAGGCTTTATTTATTTAGAAATAGTAGGTGATGTGTTCTTAATCATTAATCAATATAACGCTTTGTAATTTGATCGTAAGCATCGATTCGTCTATCACGGAAGAAAGGCCACCAACGACGTACATTTTCTGTCCGTTCCATATCAATATCAACCACTATATTTTCTTCTTTATCGTTACTAGCTTCAGCTAAAAACTCACCTTGAGGACCTACAACAAAAGAGTTACCCCAAAACTGAATGCCATTTGTTTGTCCCGAAGGGTCTAATTCATGACCAATGCGATTAACAGAAATAACAGGTAATCCATTAGCTACCGCATGACCTCTTTGAGCAATAACCCAAGCATCGAGTTGACGTTTTTTCTCTTCAGGAGTGTCAGTACTTTCCCAACCAATAGCCGTAGGATAAATTAATAAATCAGCACCTTTTAGAGCCATTAATCTAGCAGCTTCAGGATACCATTGATCCCAGCAAATAAGAACCCCCAAGCGTCCTAAAGAGGTATCTATTGGAGTAAAACCTAAATCACCAGGTGTAAAGTAAAACTTTTCATAATACGCAGGATCATCTGGAATATGCATTTTTCGATAAGTCCCAGCTATACTACCATCTTTTTCAAATACGACAGAGGTATTGTGATAAAGACCAGGAGCTCTACGCTCAAAAAGAGAGGTAACCAATACGATACCTAAATCTTTGGCTAACTTAGCATAATATTTAGTCGAAGGTCCAGGTATGGGTTCTGCGAAGTCAAAATTGTCCGTATCTTCTACTTGACAAAAGTAGAGGGTGTTATGAATTTCTTGTAGAACGACTAGTTCTGCACCTTTTTTAGCACAATCTTCTATGTTTTTACCTAATTTTTTAAGATTATCTTTAATATCAGCAGTATTGCTTTGCTGAACTATTCCTGCTTTTATTTTCTTTGGTTTGTTATCTACTATTGTTTTCATATTCATAAATTAAAAGAGTGAGATAAAAAGAGAGGAGTTGCTATTTATGCGATAACTCCTTTTGGAAATTGCATGGTAATACAATGAAGAGAACCGTGTTCTTTAATTAAAGGACTACAGCAAATTCCAATAACTTCATGATTAGGAAATATATTTTGTAAGATTTCTTTAGCTTGATTATCGTTTGCTTCTTGATTATAAGTAGGATAAAGAATGGCTTCATCCATAATTAAGAAATTAGCATAAGTGGCTGGAAGACGATATCCATCACAATAAACTGCGTCGGCCATAGGGAGCGGGATTAAGTTATAGGGGTCACCATTAAGCTGACGGAAGGTTTTTAATTGCTCCTCCATCTTTTTCAATGCTTTATAGTGTACATCCTTTTCATTGTTACATTGTACATAAGCTATAGTTGAAGGATTGCAAAAACGAGCTAATGTGTCGATATGACTATCTGTATCATCGCCTTCTAGGTAACCATAATCCAACCAAAGTACTTGTTTAAGACAAAATATTTCCATTAAGTAATCTTCAATTGCTTGTTTACTCATCGTGTCGTTTCTGTTGGGGGCTAATAAACAATGCGATGTTGTTAAAAGAGTCCCCTCACCATCACTTTCAATAGCTCCTCCCTCAAGTACAAAGTTGCGACAGTTTACGTATTCACCTTTAACAACTTGTCGTTCAAATAACCCTTCAGTAATTAAAT
>Ga0172378_10006286_pt1 | contig 11100 bp, 11 predicted proteins | sample GrowelOW332metaG_FD_119755 | JGI IMG/M metagenome (GOLD analysis project Ga0172378, IMG submission 119755) | Groundwater microbial communities from an aquifer near a municipal landfill in Southern Ontario, Canada - Pumphouse #3_1 metaG | ecosystem: Environmental > Aquatic > Deep subsurface >... | reverse complement strand
GGTGGTGATGGTAACATAGATGTAACAGGAACAATCACCTATACAGACGGCACTATTGTTGATGAAAATGGTGACTCTATTGATCCAACAGAACAACCCGGTAACACTGATAAGACCAGAAATAGCCACTAATGGTTATCAATCAAATTATATTTAATGGAGAAATATATGAAATCTAAACACAATAAGATTATGAAAGAGCTTTGGCGCTTTCTCAAATTCGCTTTTTTCTCAGCTTCTGCTGGTTTGATCGAAACAGGATTATTTTATCTTTTAGGTTTGATCCCAACTTTTGGATATTGGACATGTTACCTACCAGCCCTTATCGCTTCCGTTGTTTGGAATTTTACCCTAAATCGTCAATTTACTTTTCATTCCAACGTCAAAATAAAAACAGCCATGCTTAAAGTATTTGCTTACTATGCTGTTTTCACTCCTTTATCGACAATCATTGGAAATTGGTTAGTGGAAGTACAATTTGTAAATTATTTATATATAACTGATATTGTTTTCTTTTCTACTTTATTATTAAATTTTATCACTGAGTTTTTATTTCAAAGATATTACGTCTTCAATGGTAAAATGGACAATCAAAAACAAAAAGCAATATAGATAATAATTATTTATTATCTTATAAGAAAGAACCGCATAAAAACGGTTTTTTTATTTTAAAAGTCATAAATAGTACTTTGCTATTGAATTCTATTATTAAGACTTTTCTAAAGTTGCTTGTTTAAATTATAATTTATCAACAGATTGTCATATATGATAAATAGATTTGTTTCTCTTTAAATCAATAACACCGAATTATGTTATTATTAGTAAGAAAAGATAACTAAAGGAATCAACTTATGAAACAACAAAGAGATTATCCTGTGATAACAGTCACTAAAAAAGCTCAAGCAATGCTTGAATCCGGTCATCCATGGGTTTATGACAACGAGATTACATCACCTATTGTTGATGTTGAAAATGGTTGTTTAGTTGATGTTATCAGTGATAAAACAAAATATCTTGGCACTGGTTTTATCAGCTTAAACTCTAAGATTCGCATTAGAATAATTTCACGTAATACCAATGATAAATTTGACCGCGCCTTTTACAAACGTCGGCTTAGTTATGCTTGGGAATATCGTAAAACTGTCGTGGCAGAAAGCCTTAATGCATGTCGGATCATCTTTGGTGAAGCCGATCAATTTCCGGGACTAACTGTTGATCGATATGATGATATCTTAGTTACGCAAACACTATCAATTGGAATTGAATTAATCAAACCGCTACTATTTTCTTTATTATATGAAGTATTAACTGAAGATGGCCAGAAGATCAGTGGAATTTATGAAAGAAATGATGTATCAATTCGAAAATTAGAAGGTTTAGCTGAAAATAAAGGTTGGTTTCCATTAGAAGGTATCGAAAATCCAATTTCCACAATCGCAATGATCAAAGAAAACGGGATAACCTATGAAGTCGATGTTGAAAATGGACAGAAAACTGGTTTTTTCCTAGATCAAAAATATAATCGCCAGGCCGTCGCAAAATTAATCAAAGATAAAACGGTATTGGATTGTTTTACACACACCGGATCATTTGCCTTAAACGCGGCACTTGGTGGAGCTAAACATATATGTGCGGTTGATATCTCACAGAATGCTATTGAAATGGCCAAACAGAATGCTATCACCAATAAACTTGACAACAAAATTGATTTTGTTGTTGCCGATGTCCTTGATCTACTAGCAGAATTAGAAAAAGCCGGTCAAAAACCATATGAATTCATTATTCTTGATCCACCAGCCTTTACTAAATCACGAAAGACAATCGACAGTGCTTTACGTGGCTATAAAGAGATAAATTATCGAGCTATGAAGCTTCTACCACGTGGTGGTTATTTGGCTACCTGTTCTTGTTCCCATTTTGTTACCGAAAGCTTATTTATGAAAGTACTTAATTCAGCTGCTAAAGAGGCAGGTGTTGAACTAAGACAAATTGAAGCTCGACAACAAGCTCCTGATCATCCGATCTTATGGAATGTTCCCGAGACTGATTACTTAAAGTTTTATATCTTTCAAATCATCTAATACATTATATCTCATCAAGTACTTAACGGTACTTTTTGTTTGCTATATTAATAGATCATCATTACTTGTATTAAAATATCAATTATGTTAATTTGATTTAAGATAAAATAGATCAAGGAGAATATATCATGGAAAATCTAGGAGAGTTTTTTGGAACTCTAACTGCCATTAGTTTTGTATTAGCATTGTTGAACTATCTATCAAAATGGATCAATAAGAATTGGATCAATAAACTTTCAAAAGAAAATAAAATCAGGAAGTATTATCTTGCTTTGATGATGTTTATCATCAAGAATCATCGTTTCTTTGCCTTTATCGCGCTTTGTTCCTTACTGATACATCTATATATCCAAATCACATTCAAATGGGTGTCAACAACTGGATTGATCGCTGCGGGAATGATGATCATAACTGTACTATTGGGAATAAGCCTATTTTATTTTAGTAAAAATAAACGTGGACTATTATTTAAAATACACCGTTTGGCGGTTATATTACTAGTTATAGCGGTAGCTGCTCACCTTCTGATAAAACTATAATTTTCAACTTTCTCTAAAAAAATATCATAAGTGACAATTCACTAAAAGCACAAAAAAAGTCTCCGACTTTCAAAGATAATTTTTTTAACCTAATAAACCCTGAAAAAATATACAAATAACAATAGTTTAGATGATGATAGAAACTTACACTAGCTAATATATTTTAATAAATTTGTTATTAGTATAATCAAAGATTGATTTATATAACAAAAATACTGGAATTAACCAGTATTTTATATATTATTAGTATTCGACTTTTTTCTTAAACATTGAGTAACAGATAATCAAGATCAATAAACTACTTAAAACACCAAATCCCAAATAACCATAGTATGGTAAATTAGCGTTACTTTGAATTGGATAGATCTCATTAAGAACAGCCTTGATACTCCAAAAATTAGGAAAGATCCCAAGAAGATATTGTAATCCATTTTGGAAAGTACTTAAGACCATGATAATTGGTACTAAAGCTGCCATACTACTCAGTTTCATTATCGCAAACCCTTCTACTTTATTCTTTGCGAATGTCGCTTGAAATAAAGATAAAGTTGGGGCAAATAAAGCAGCTACTAATGAATAAGTAATGACGTGCCAATAATTTAATTGATCAAAAAGTGAAATACCATTAACGATATAACGATCACTGGCGAACATTTTCATTCCACCTAATACTATTAAGATACTGATGAAAGCAAAAACATAAATATATACAATTTTAAATTTTAAATAACCAGAAATACCCAATGGCGTTACAGAAATGGTGCTGATCGTTTTTTCATCTTTATGTTCCAGTAATAAAAACGAACCCATTGCGCCGATCAAAAAAGTTCCAAATGATATTAGAAAAATAATAACAATTAAAGTAGTATATTTAATAGCGTCCTGATTATTTCCCAGGGCATCGATTCCAAGCGGTATAATATAAATTCCCATTAAAAGAATAATAAAAGGAAATAATAATAAGTATAGTTGTAACATATCACGATAGATTGTTTTTATTTCATACTTAAATAACTGAAAATAAGCATTCATATCTCTACCCCCTTACCGTATTAGTTTTAAACTTAGGATAAATAACATATTTAAATAAACCAAAAGCGATAAATAATTGATAAACCACCGATAAAACAACTTTCCAATCAATTGGTTTACTTGAAATAGCATAATTCATTAGTAGATTTGCACAATGCGACGGTGATAAAAACAAGAATACTTCAAAGTTTTCCGATATCAAAGATAAAGAATAAAAAATAGTTGGCAATGTGAAAATAAGCATAAAGGTAAACAATAAACCCAATAATGAATTGAAATCTTTGGCATATAAGGCCAAAGATAATCCCATTGCCGTATGAGCCATTGCCGATACTATGACATAAAATAATAACAAAAAGTAATTGAAGTAAACACCATGGATTAGATATAAAGAAACAGCGATAATGATCACTGATTCAAAAGCTAAAAACATTGATGAAATAAATTTTGCGATCAAAATTTCATTTAATTTGATTGGTAACATAAAAACAGAATTGATTGTACCTTCTTGCTTTTCCAAGTAATATGATGATCCAACTAAAATAATGGACATCAAAGCCACATCTGTGAAAAGAAATAAAGGGGCGATTGATTTAGCTTCATCAGCGGAGATTAATAAAAAGATAATAACCCAGATCACTGAAGTTAAAAGACTGATAGGCAAAATCTTATATTTTATTGATCTTTGAATTTCACCTTTCAATAATTTGGCAATATTATTCATGAATGACTTCTCCGGTTACTTTAATAAAGATGTCTTCCATTGTCGTTTCGCCACTGTGAATTGTTTCAAGCCTATTTGATTTTAACAACGTTTGAAAATCATCATTAAATCCTAAATCATTAAGTTCAAAATCACGTGTTAGAATATTATTGTTTTCATGATATTCTACCGTTACTTCTTTTTTCCCATATTTTAACTTTAAATCTCTTGGTGTAGCTATCTCATATAGCTTTCCATCGACACAAAAAGCTACTTGATCACATAACTGTTCAACATCATTCATCAAATGGGTGGTTAAAAAAACCGTACCACCATCCTTTTTAAATTCATAGATCATCTTCTTAATGATCATGGCATTTTTAGGATCAAGTCCATTTGTTACTTCATCTAAAAAGAGCACTCTGGGATTATTTAACATAGCTCTAACAAAGTTTAAACGAACTTTCATACCCTTAGAATATTGTGACACCAACACATCACGAAATTCCCATAAGCCAACTTTTTCCATTAAGTTTTTTATATCAGCTTTGTTTTTATAAAAGCTGGAAAAATACTTCATGTTTTCTAAGCCGGTTAATTTACCAAAATGCACTGGCATTTCAAAGCCAACCCCTATCTCTTCATAGTACGATTCGTTGATCTTTTTAAGGTCTCTATCAAAATATTTAATATTGCCTCGATAATCATTGAGCAACTTGATCATTAATTTTTGGGTGGTAGACTTGCCGGCTCCTGATGGCCCAAGAAAGCCAAATATTTCACCTTGTTTAACATTAAATGTGATTCCTTTAATAACGTCAGTGTCTTTAGATGGATATCGATATGACAGGTCTTCAATTGTAAAAGCGTTTTGCATGTTTATTTCTCCTTGATACCATTTTCTAAAACCTCAAAGACCAAGTTTAACGAAGCATAAGCTTCATCTGTGGTTTTCTGATTCACCAATTGATCAATATTGGTAAACAATAACTTTAAAAAATTTGTGACAAACTCCGTCGAATACTTAGTACTAATTTGATTGTTTTTTTGCGCTATTTCAATTAAATTTCCAAACAATAAATTAGGATCATACTTGAAATATTTAATTATGATATTCATAAGTTCTCTATCAGCTGATAAGGTTTTATTAGAAAAGTAATATAACCGCTTATCGACGAACATGAAATCCATCATATCTTTCGATATCGATTTGATTGTACGAAAGAAATCATCATCTTGCTTAACATCTTTTATTCTCGATTGGTAGAAAGCAATCTTTTTCTGATAAATGATATCCATGATAGCTAAATATAATCCTAATTTATCCCCAAATTGATAATAAAACGTACTCTTAGCTAAGCCGGAGTTTTTAAGAATATCATTTAATGATGCATATTCATATTCCTTTTGTGAAAATTCATCTACCCCTGCTTCATATAATGCCATATTACGATAAAGCGGATTTTCTTTACCAAAATTTACTTGATAATTAAAACGGGGATTTTCTTTGATTTTTGAATTAATCGCTTTCATCATGAATTTTCGATTTCATTTCTTTTTTTCGTTTCATTTGTTTAAAGAAGGATATTTTTAAGTACGCGATCACAATAACAGCTATAACTATTAGTAATATTTTCCACCACTCCATGTTTTCTCCTTTTTTGTACCATGTGGTACATACTATATGGTACATATTACAATAAATTGATAACTTCGTCAATTAATAAATATTCATTCAAATATTCATCAAATGTTCACATTTATTTCTTAAGATTTTCACGAAAAGCGATTATCAAGCGTTTCGCTATTGAAAAAAAAGTGCTTATGCACTATACTTCTCACTTGTGCCATAAGGCCAGATGTCTAGGAAGGGAATAAAATGATACAACTAATTAGAAACTTAAATTTTACGCTTTATATCTTATTTTTATGTTTTTATGCTTATCAAGCAGTTTATATACTTGTCAGATTTTTTAAGAAAATGCCTACTTTTAAAGCAAATAAAAATCATAAGTATGCGGTATTGATTGCTGCTAGAAATGAGGAGTCCGTAATTGGTGAATTACTGGAAAGTGTTAATAACCAAGATTATCCAAGTGAGTTAATCGATACATATGTAATTGCTGATAATTGTACTGATCATACTGCCGCCATTGCTCAAGCTTATGGAGCGAAAGTCATCATTCGTCGTAATTTAGAAAAGATCGGTAAAGGTTTTGCACTTAACTACGCCTTTAGTAAACTTGACGATAGTATTGGAATTGAATATTACGATGGTTATATGGTATTTGATGCCGACAACATCATTGATAAAAATTTCGTTAAAGAGATCAATACCGTCTTTGATAATGGCTATCGTGTTGTAACCAGTTATCGTAACTCTAAGAATTACGCCAACAACTGGATTTCCTCAGGATATGCGTTATGGTTTTTAAGAGAATCCAAATACTTGAACGGAGCTAGAATGTTGTGTCACACAAGTTGTGCTATTTCAGGAACCGGCTTTCTTGTTTCAAGTGAGATCATTAAAAAAGATGCTGGTTGGAAATATCAACTATTAACTGAAGATATTGAATTCACTATCGACAAAGCAATAAATAAAGAATTGATTGGTTATAGCGAAAAATCAGTATTATATGATGAACAACCAACAGATTTTAAAACATCTTGGGATCAAAGAATGCGTTGGACTAAAGGTTTCTATCAAGTAATGAAAAATTATGGTCTTAAATTGATATCAACCAGTATTAAAAATAAAAGTTTCCAATGTTATGATATGTTCGCAACAGTAGCACCTGCTACCCTATTAACAGTTGCTATGTTTACGCTTAATTTAACCGTATTACTATATGGACTTGCCAACAATGAAATTATTATCAGCACTTTAGCCTTAAATGAATTAATGATCGCGATTGTTAATATGTATCTATCTTTATTTGCTGTTGGTCTATTGACACTTGTCACAGAATGGAAAAACATTCAGGCAAAGACTTACAAAAAAATCTATTTCTTATTTACTTTCCCATTATTTATGTTTACCTATGGTCCGATTGCCATTGCCGCTTTATTCAGCAAAGTTACATGGAAACCAATCAAACATACCTATAATGAAAAAGCTGCCGATATCCGACGCTAAGACCTTTATCTTGTAAGATATCGATTGATTATAATGTAACTTAAATATTACGTAAATTAAAAAGAAGTGAAAGAACCTTTCACTTCTTTTTTGTTATTGACTCAAATATCTTTAAAAAATAATTCAATTTAAGCAGTAACAAAATTATAATCAATATAATGCGATAAACAGATATATGATCTGAATTGCGTATTTGTTATACAATAATTGCATTTACAAATTCTACACATTCAATAGCATAGGATAACTATAATAATTCTTTTATCAAATCATTTATTTCACTACCTTGTGGGTAGATATGCAAAGGAAGCTTTTGAAGTTGGTAACTTTGTTTTAACTGATTAATAAAACGCCAACTGGTATCAATCTGTTGCCATTCACTAAACCAAAAATGTTCATTATTCATGATTGATTCTAACATCCACTCATAAGCTTCCGGTGTATTTAAACGATTGATATCACTGCAGCTTTGACAGAAATCCAATTTAGCTTCTGTAATACCATCCTCTTTACCCGGGGTTTTGATATTGAAATTCAATTCTACTCCCTCTGTTGGTTGAATTTTGATGATCAAGGCATTTTTTGGAGTAGTCTTATCATTCTGTCGGAAAGTGATTTTGACTTCCATATTATGTTTAGCTAACCGTTTACCGGTAGTGATGATAAAAGGCACACCGTGCCATCTTGGAAGGTCTATATAAGCTCTGATTACCGCAAAAGTTTCAGTTTGAGAATTTTTAGTAACATTAGGCTCATCAATATAACCAGCATATTGCCCCAGTAGCATGTTATCTTTAATGTCCCCTTTAATCTGTAAAGCTTCCAAAATTTGTCGCTGCTGCGCTTTGATCGTGTCATTATTGCGTGGTTCTTCCAAAGCAATCATAGATAATAATTGTAACAGATGGTTTTGAACCATATCTTTTAAGATTCCAGTATGATCGAAGTAATTAGCTCGGCTACCAACACCTACAGTCTCTGAGGCACTGATCAGAACACTTTCAATATGTTCATGATCCCATATTGCACTAAAGATCGGATTAGCACAACGGATTGTCAAGATATTGCGAACCATTTCTTTACCTAGATAATGGTCAATCAAATAGAGATTGTTTTCGCCAAATTTTTTCTTAAGCTCAATATTCAATTGTTCAGCATGTTTTAAGGTTTCACCAAAAGGTTTTTCCATGACGATACGAAGATCAGGTAAATCGATCATCGATAATCCCTCTGCTATAGCTGAGAAAAGATTCGGAGCAACCGCGAAATAAGCGATCGTTTGTTGAACTTTCGATAGCCCAAGAGCTTGCTTTAAAGGTTTATATTCCTCGATTTGACTGATATCCATTTTAATATAACTGATCATGGCAGAGAGATGCGCGAATTGTTCTTCTGAAAAAGGCATACGAGCTTGTTGGATAATCCACGGTTTGATCAATGCATTATATTCAAGAGTCAATAAAGGTTTGCGTCCAATAATCTTAATTTCATCCGTTTCCTGTAGTTTACCATTGACCAACATATTATACATTGCTGGCAATAGTTTTCGATAAGTCAGATCGCCGGTTCCTCCAAAGATAATAAACCGGCTGTTAACAGGTTTATTCCCATTCATAGTGGAATACTCCTTCTTGATCAATACGTCGAAAAGTATGGGCTCCAAAAAAATCACGCTGAGCCTGAATGATGTTGGCTCCTAAATGCGGTGCGGTCAATTGATTTAAATAAGTTGTAGTTGCTTGAAATAAAGGTGTTGGTAAACCAGCCAAAGTCGCTGACGCACTTACCTGTCGTAAATCACTAAGTCCTGCTTTGATCAATTTTTGGAATTTAGAACTTAACAGTAAATTACTTAGTTCTGGTTCAATTTCAAAGATTAATTTTATGTCATCAAGTAAAGCCGATTGAATTATACATCCAGCCCGAAAAATAGTAGCGATTCCAGCAAGATCCAATTCATATCCATAACGCTTTGATGCATCATAATACAAATTAAACCCCTGAGCATAAGCAGTCAGCTTGCCAAGGGTATAAGCTTGCCGTAGCTGAGCCAAATCTATTTTCAGGTGACATTGTTCATCAACTCGATATTGTTGGCGTAGCAAGCCTTGATTCGACATTAGCCGGGCTATAAATGCCGCATTAATCAATGAAACATTGACATCCTGTTGTAAAGCTTCTATCGCTGTCCATTTACCAGTCCCTTTGTTATTACTGACATCTTCAATTTGATCGACTAAATAATGATTATTTTCTTTTTCCTGCATGATTTTATTGGTGATATCTAACAGATAACTTTCAATCAAACCACTGTTCCAAGTTTTCAATTCCGTCGCGATTGCTTCATTGCTAAGTCCACCGGCTTGCATCAACATGACGCTTTCAGCGATAAGTTGCATATCCGCATATTCAATTCCATTGTGTACCATTTTAACGTAATGACCAGATCCAAGTTTACCAATGTAACGACAACAAGCTTCACCATCTTTTTGGGCTGCGATCTTTTCCAGGATCGCGCCAACATAAGGGTAAACCGATTGATCGCCAGAGGGCATGATACTAGGCCCATTCAAGGCACCCTTCTCACCACCAGAAACACCAACCGCATAGAAAAAAATACCGGAGTCAGCCAGTTCTATGCTTCTTCTTTCACTATCGCGAAAATATGAATTACCACCATCCATGATGATATCGCCTTTTTCTAAGTACGGTTTCAATCCATTGATCATTTCATCAACGGCAAGTCCTGCGGATATCATCAAAAAGATTCTTCGTGGTTTATCAAGTGAGCGAATAAAGTCCAAAATTGAATAGTAACCTGTAAACCCAGGATAACCTTTATCCTGCAAATTAGTGGTTGTTTTAGAAGTTCGGTTATAACCGGCAACTTTAAAACCATGATTAAGCATATTAATAGCGATACTGTAACCCATTACTCCTAAACCGACAATTCCGATATCATTCATTTTTATTCCTCCATTGCAATCGATACACCTGCAATCAGCTTGATTTTTGAAACAAATTTCTCTTCAACATATCCATCATTAATTTTGAAACTTATTAATTCATTTGAAACACGATTAACGACTAGCAAATAATCATCATTAATAAAGATATCACGTGGATGATCACCCTGCACTGAAAGAGTCTGTTTGATCTGTAAATTACTTCCATCCGCTTCAATGATCGTAACAGTATTACGCCCTCTGGTTGACACAAATAAAGTCTTTCCATCTCTACTGATTCGAATTGCAGCACTTTGTCGATAAAGTACTTCATTATCAATTAATAGAGAAAATAACTTAACGACTTTCATTTGGACAAGGTCAATAACTGCCACCTGATCGCTTAATTCTCCTACCATATATAACCAATGGCCATCAAGCGAAAAAACGCCGTGACGACACCCAAAACCTTTTGGAAACCAGATCATACCTTCCAGATTTAGGTCTTGATCAAAAACTCGCACTTCATTTAATAGTAAGCAAGGAACCAAAAGCAAATTATTATAAAACAGTACCTGATGACAGCCCGCACCTTCTTCAATTATCAATTTTTGAACAAAAATTAATTTATTATCTCGAAGTTCAATCTTACTGACACTACCTT
>Ga0172378_10006283_pt1 | contig 11103 bp, 3 predicted proteins | sample GrowelOW332metaG_FD_119755 | JGI IMG/M metagenome (GOLD analysis project Ga0172378, IMG submission 119755) | Groundwater microbial communities from an aquifer near a municipal landfill in Southern Ontario, Canada - Pumphouse #3_1 metaG | ecosystem: Environmental > Aquatic > Deep subsurface >... | reverse complement strand
TTGACGATTGATTCTTCCAATCCGCTATATCTGAAAGACATGTATCGAGAATGAAGGGTTGGGATTATATAACGGCGACGGACGGGCGGTTAAAGTATAAGTTAAGGTTCTTGGCGATTCTTTATGAGAGTGAACGTTACAAACGGAGCTATAAGACTAAAATTCAATCTACTGATCATTAGAGGACGTTTATTATTTACTCTTAAAATGGTCTATTTTAGTTGATTTTTGTAAAAAAACATTTTAAATTAACTTCATATGGTTGAAATTGAACTGCAACAATATAGTATTTGAAATTTGTCACATCTATTAGTCTATCTTGCACAAGATGTTGCGCTTTTCATACATCATTAGATGTTGCTGTTGGATGTTTTCGATTAGATATTTTCAAGTTTTTTATAACATTGATTGACATGATTTTTCTAGTCTATTTGGAATGTAAACACGATGAATCATGTGACTATTTTCATTTAATTTAGCTTCTATCGTCTGTTATATTATACATGTGTGCTTGATGAAATATATTATATCATTCTTCATCTAGTTCTTTTGATTCATTAAACAATTTATCTTCAGAACCGTACTTAGCTATTTTAAAGCGAAGGAGATATGATGCAGCTTTTTCATAATTTTTGTCAACTATATTGCCACGGATGTACATTTTAGCTAGATAAAGGAGGATGTCTGTGTTGCCTTGATCGGCGAGTTCGTTATAGATTACCAGGGCCTTGCTGATGCTCTGAATGCAACCATCTCCGACCACATAGTGTCTAGCCTGTTCGATCAAAGGTAGGTTATCAAGATCGATATCGTATTCATCTTGGTTTAGATATCTTGAAAGATTGGAATAGGAAACGAGTTTTAGTTCATCATTGGTGTCCGTGTTCTTCTCCATAATAATAAGGTCTACCATTCCAGAGACATCGAACGCCACCGTGTCTCCTAAAGTAAGCCAGTCGTTGACCTTATGCTTTGATGATAAATATTTGTAGAACGTCTTACAGTTGGTTGGCATTGAGTACGGGAATATGGTCAAGATATCATTCACACGTTCGATGACGTACTTGCCAAGGGTATTTATTTCGAATACTGGGTATGTTTGATCCTTGTACTTCAGTCCAAGGTAGAACTTACATTTATTCTCATATACATATTCAAGGAAATCAGCTATTTTAAATTCGCATATCCCAGATTCGGTGACTCCTAGGTACTCCTTGAAGTACATATCGTCGGTTCTGAAAATCAATTTAATTACTTCTCCGTCTGGAATGCATCCTGGCGCTATTAGGAAACGGTTGTTGAAGTCGATGGTTTTTAGATCATCGGATGAGGCGTTGACCCAAGAATTATCATCGTTTGGATTCAGATTGAAGAATATGTTAGGTGTACGAACCATGACAGTATAGTTTTTGCCGTTCACATTCTGGATGTCTTCGACATACTGATTGTCTGGGCCGTAGTATATGAGATGTTCAGAACCAGATGACTTCGAGATAATTTGTCCTTCTTCGGATGCACTTACCAGAGTATTTGGAACATATTCTAGGCCTCTTATCATCACATATCTCTTGGTGAATTGCGATGTCCCTTCTATGTAGGCTTTCAGTTTGTACTTTCCCGTTTCGGATGTGATTTCATTGATGTCTATGGATTCTGGACAATTGGTATAAATCTTGTCTATTATGATATCGTTTAAATAGTTCCTTAATACAACATGCACATCACCTTCAATATCGCTGAAGTGGATAATGGGATGTTGGATACATAGGTTGTCGACAATATCAGAATGTAAGTGTGAGCCGATAATGGGACATAGATCAAACCATACCTTTCCTCCTATTTTTGGTTTAACTTTCAACAAATCTGCTCCGACATGATATTGTATGTTAGTTGATAACTTAGTATGGATTAATTTTAATCCATAGCCTGCATTGATTTCTCCTAGTATTGGAATGTTGTAATCCTTGGCCCTAGTAAGCACTTTGTACTCGGAGTTAGAAAGGCTCTGAACATATTCTCCCCCCATCTTGAAGAACAGGCCATCGCAGGATGGTATATTAATGAACTCCTGAGAATCGCTGTCAACAACACGTATTCCTGTGAATATACGCACTCCATCGGCCGGTATGATGTAATTTTCCTCAGCACAGAATTTTCTTCCCCTCAGAGTACCGACTTGCATTTTCAAGGATATCGGCTGTTCTTGTCCGATCTGGATAATCATCCGGTAAATCGAAGATTGGATGTCCATTTTGGGAATATGAATATTTAATCCGTAGCCCTCGTAGTCCTCAATTAATGATATGATCACAGATTTATGTTGAGAGCTAGAATTTAGCGTTTTGAACCATTTTTCAAAAGCATGTTCCCAACGACCGATGTCTTCTCCACATTCCCCCTTTAAGTTAGAATCAATCTTTCTCAAAATCTTCTCGAATATGTTAACGAACAGATCTTCATTTTTGATTAATTTAGCGAATGCATTTCCAGTTTGATTGACGTTTCCAGGCGTATTGTAAGCCTCGGAGATTTTTTTAACTTTTTTTTCATGGTCGTACTCTAAATCTCCTCCGAAGTCGTTAAAGGTTTTGTATGCAAGTTTGAAGAACCCATTTGCATACCACATGGATGAGGATTGCATGAGAATCGTGTTCATCCGGTCTTTCTTTTTACCTTCGTTGACAGATCTTAGACCGTTCTGTTCTAAGGTGTCGAAGAAATCATCACCTATTGTATTTCTTTCATCATTAGATAGCGTGTGTCCTACTAATTTATCTAAGATTGACCAATAGTTTCCAGAACCATATTCAGAATCGCCATAGTTTTCATAGATTGTATCAACGATTAAATATGCGAACAGTAGCTGTAATTCGTTTAAGTAATCACAAGTGTGTCTATTTTTGTAAATCTCTTCTACATGACTTCTAAGAAAATCTAGATCAGAGTCATCAATTGTTGTCAGGATCAGGATGGGGCAGACAAATTCATTTAATTGGGTGCTGAGGTCTTTGTAGATGTCTTTTAATCTTTCCCAGGTATCATTTGTTATCAAGTGGATTCCTCAAATGGTTTTAACCCTTCGATTACAAGGCTGCGCTTGATTTTGTCATGATACCGCTGATTTCTGTAGGTTAACAAACAGGAATAACATGCACAATCTGTTGTCTCTCCACCTCCACAATCACAGTTTTTGGCAATCGATAGGGCTTTTTCGATTAGAAGGTATACATTGTCTTCGTCGTCATTTAGAATATGTTTGACATATCCTGCCCCCCCAGGAGTGTTATCATAGAGTATGAATTCGAATCCATTGATTGAGTTGGAGAGACAACCAGATATCTCATTTTCATCGATGTAGAATAGTTTGCTGAACGCTGTAATCAATCCGGCCAGAATCGATACTGCCATGTCATAATTATCAATATGGCATTGGTCAAATGACATCACAAATACATCTGTATGGAATATGTGTCCTAAGCTGATTTCTTCTAAATTATGATTGCATTTGGTGTTGTAAGGGGTACAGTGTCCGTTTCCATTAGAAGAATCCAAGGATGCATAACCGCAAAACGGGCAGATATTGAATATAGATTTATTAATGACGACCAACTCGTCATTGATACCATAGGCACAGTGAATTTTGTGATCGTGAATCGTGCGGGGCCTCATCTGAGTTGTTGTCTTACCTCTGTAGAATACTTCTCCAGCATACGTATGTGAAGGTTTGTTGCTAACCAAATCTCTGATATTCTCGTTGTTGTAGAGGAAGCCATACCGGGGAATAAGAAATTGTCTGTACTTTCCATGGCATTCGTTATGACACGCAGGGCAATCGGCGAATGCTCTAGATACATCTTCGTGACTTTGACCTAAATCTTCTTGGATGTTTATGGATTGGCACTTCGGACAATTCATATAGTAGTATTGTGGCCAGCTTTTGTTTGGTATTTTTTTCAAATATCCGCTTTTAAGGACCTTTCCGTCAGCGATTACCTCCGAACCAGGGGCATATTCAGATATGGCTCTGACAAGATCTCTTTGAAGTCTAAGCTGTGTGTTATCATAGGGGTTCTTGTTCTCTAGATTGACCAGGTCGACAGGGAATCCGTATTTAGGGATAATATTGTAGCGTGACAAATAGTCCAGTGTGGGTTCAGTTTCAATCCTGTTGCGGGTTTGTTTCAAATCTTTTCCATGGATTTCTATGTATTGATTTAAAGATTTAATCTCATGGTTGTAATTTTTTACAGCCAATGCGAGGCGGCCCCTTTCAGGATCGAAGAGTTCTTTAATCCATCCGAAATGATCTATGTCGATAGTAATTCCGTCTTTGTCGTTTTCATCAGGCACATAATTTACGAGATCTAACGATACGATACCCTTCAAGAATTGTTTTAGTTCTTCGGGTTTAGTGTTAAGGTATTTTTCGAAATCTTCTACCGATTCGATGAACATGCAAATGTGTTTTGGGTAATTTATGCACTCGTTTCTCCAATAATATGAAAGAGCAGTTGCGAAGATGTGTCTGATGACTATGCGTGGGTTGTTGGATTTGATGTTTGGAACAGGAACTTTTCCCTGAATCATGTCTACTGGATTTTTGAAATAAGTGGTGTCATGGGAGGAGTTCTTACAGAATGTCAATGCATATGCGGAAGATTCCGGACTACGTCCCGCACGTCCAGCTCTTTGGATATAATTTGCTGGAGATGGGGGGACATTCCTCATGAGAACAATGTTTAGATTTCCAATGTCAACTCCGACCTCGAAGGTAGTTGAACAACTCAAGGCATCGAGCTTCTTGTTTTTGAAGGCATCTTGATATTCACGTGCAAGTTGTGGATTTAACTGTGCAGTATGTTCTTTGATACGGATACTCCTTAGAGGTGAATTTACATAATTATGGATATATGAATTTGATTCATCTGGTATTGATGTATCTATGAGTTTTAGCGTTGGGGTGCAGCATCTTATGCAGATATTGTCTACATTAAACGGTGTGGTTTTTTTACACGTGGTGCACTGATACGCATGATTCTTTCTTTTGACTTTCAAAGTCTCAAGATCTATAGAGAATTTACCATCAACGTGTTTGCAGCACTTCCTCAGTATAACGCGGGCGAATTCTTTGGTATTGGTTTCACCTACAACTGTTGTCAAGTACTTCTTGATCTTGGCTGTGAGTAAAACAGGTTCTTTGCCAATTTTATTATTGGAATCTAATGATATTTCAAATGGCCTGTTTTTACCATAATATTTACCCATCACATCTTCATTATTAATTTCATTGGGGATGGTGATGTGTATACCATCACGGATAACTTTTCCTATTTGATTGACTAGTTCACGTGCCTTTTCTTCAGGGATTTTGAATATGCTGTAATCTAATATCAGATGATCTATCGTGTAGTATATTTGACCGATGAACTCAAACGATTTGTTGCTGTTGTATTTGCTCGAATCGATTAGTAACATCGACCAAGCATCCTGTGATCCTTTGAGGTTTCCTTGTTTTCCCTCGAAGACTGATGTGGAGATGTTGTTAGAATTGATACAACCTTCTAAAACAGTCTTAAATTCTGTTATAGGCATCCCGGGCCCCTCTAGTTTGTCTTTGCATTGTTGAATAGACTTCCACATTGCTGCGTGAAGTATTATGTTCTCGTGGGAATCTTCTAAATATGGGGCAAAATAAGCGGCATTTTGTCTATTATCAGAGAATGACAGGAATCTATGGTCGGTGTTGTTGTATAATTCAGCATACAGTGACGATGCCAGTACCGCCGTTGAAGAATCATGTCCAAGATATAGTTGTCTCAGCATTCCGCGGATATTTTCTCTTTGTCCGCAGTTCTGACATACTGTAACCTTTGTTTTATCGGGTTGCTTGCAGTATAGATATTTTTGGCATGGGCGGTCGTGGTTACATTCGAAATTGAAACCATATTCTTTTATCTTTCCGCAAATGGTACACAAGCGGAACATATTGTTTTGAAGCTCATTGTCAGTGTAGTCATCCTCGTCGAATTCATTTGGTTCGATGAGCATGTACGCAGAATCCTTCACGATTTCCTCGTTTATCGGCGATTGGGTGAATCTTTCTTTAGACACCTTTCCAACTAAATAAATGTGTCCGCAGTTGTTACATGTGCTGATTTGATAGACTTGCTCTTTTTGTTTGGTCACGGTATTAACAAATTCTTCTATCGGATGAATGAATACTTTGGGGTCGTCAGTTAATGTGGAGAAAACACCATCTATGGAGCGGATGAACATATGGTATTTAGAATCAAAAAGTTTGTAACCATCTTTGGAAGCCAATGATGCAATCTGAATAAAGATTATAAGAAAGTCTAAATTCATTTCCATTTCATTTTGAACATGATATATGTCCAAGGGTTCTTTTTCTAAGATTTTATAGAGTTTGTAAATGCGGGAATCTTTCGAAATGATATCGAATAAGCGTGATTGGTAATTACCATCTATGTTTGGACAATATGAATCTAAATATTCGGAAATCTCATCTTCCATGAATTCTTCAATATCACAATTTTGAATGATCTCTGAAAGGCCTATGAAGAAAGAAAATTCAATTTCCTTAGTCAGTCCTATGGCAGCGATTGGGTGATAACTAGCACGTACAATATCATCAATCGTGAACGGGCAATCTGAGTCGCCTATACCACAAAGTTCATTAGCAAAATTCACGACCTTTTCGTCATCTTCTTTGCCTCCAAGCGTTGCGCTGGTTAGGATGTATCTGAGTTGATCCATTTTTAAAGTCTCATTCAAACGTCTTAGAAGTATGGATACTTCGGAACCTTTGGCGCCAGAATATATGTGTGCTTCATCTAAAATGATGAACTTCCAATGGTTTACACCTGGCTTCCCGAATAACGATTTGTTCTCGGGTTTTATAAGGAGGTGCTCCAACATTGAATAGTTTGTAATCAGTATGTTTGGAGGTGTATTTATCATCTGATCTCTGAATAGTAGTTCATTGGTCGGTTTGAATCCGTGTTTCTCTTTATAGTCATCAATGATGTTTTGATCGAACTTATGTGGGGTTTCTCCAGTGAATGAACCGAATGTGATTTTCGTTCCCTTCAGGTAATCTCGTAGATTGTCCATTTGATCGTTGGCCAAGGCATTCATCGGATAGACAAGCATAGCTGTGACACCAGGATCTAATGTTTTCTTTTCTTCTATGTCGAGAAGATAACTAAGCACTGGAATCAGGAATGAAAGGGTCTTTCCAGATCCTGTTCCTGTAGAAAGGATCAGATTATGATCATTCTCAAGAACATTAGTGAATGTTGTGACCTGGTGTTGATATAGATTAATTTTATCGGCATTTAACTTTCCTGTTAATTTAAAGAATCCTTTTGAAAGAGGTTTTCCTTTAGTATGGGGGTCTGAAATCATATCGGACATCTTTTTGATTCTTTCATAGTTCTTGTTGATGCTGAGGTAGGGGCCATTTGATATTTCGCTTATGGAAACAAGGTTAGAAAGTTGTTCGTTAATGCGGTCGTCATCAGTTCTGAATGTTGTTAGGATGTATCTTCTGTAATCTTCAGCTATTTTTTGTGACGATTTTAATGGATCAAATTTCAATAAGGCACCCAATTGTATGTATGCATTACAGAATGATAAAACTGAGGATTATATAGGGTCGGAGATGATTCATGATTATGGGATTATCAGATGCAGACAGCCTATATACGAAGGCAATGGAACTTTTTTACAAAGAGGATTCCAGATGCATCCAACTTTTTGAACAGGTTGGGGATAGTCGTTCACGTGTCAAGTTAGCTTCTATATATAACAAAGGGATGCTTGGAGTGGAGAAGGATTACAATAAGGCACTAGAATATTGTAATGGTAACTATAATCTGATTGCAGTTTCATTAGAGTGTGAGATTAGAGTTTTCAAGTTAAAACAAGAAAACTATTACTCCATTGCAATTGAGAGACTGTCTCAGCTTTATGTCAAAGCACCAGACAATAAGAAAATTAGTTTGCTCTATTCAAGGATGTTTTTTCAAGGCTTGGGGATTGAGCCGTTTTTTCAGAAGGCCGTCATAATAAATCCAGAAATGGCAGAAGAACAGTTATTTAAAAAAGAGCTTAAATTTTGTAGCCAAAAGGTTAAGGAAATCCTGTTAGATCAGATCCTAGAACTGGTTACGAATAAACCTGCATACTATGTCTTAGCAGGATACGTGTGTTACTCTCTGAAAAAATACGATGATGGATTCGAGTTGTTCTGTAAGGCGATAGCTTACGGGATTAACAAATACGATGTGGTTGTAGATTTTCTGATTCACAACGGTCGTAAATATGAAGCATTAGAATTTGCAATGAAAGGTTTTGAAAAGGATAAGAGTTCAAAAATGGCTCACACATATGCTAAAGCCATCTATAACAATGGTGCATCTTTCAGTGAGATCGAGGAGTTTCTCTTTCCATATAAGGATAATTTAATTTGTCTTAGATTTTTGATGTTCGTTGCCAGAGAAACTATGAACCAACCTAAATTGAAAGAATATGTTGAGTATGCCATCTCTAATGATTATCCAATTTATGATTCAATTGGTCGCTATTTTTTAGACAATGGCGACAGCATCGGTGCCATTCTCTGGTATCAGAAGGATTTAGATTATTGTAAGAAAAGCTCATCAATGAGCTTTACCGAGAGTGCTTTACGTCTGTTTACAATCAAACACGATGTTCTCAAAGAAGATGATATTGATTTAGCTTATTTGGTTTTGAAAACAGACAAACTCGCAGATCTTCATCATGTTGGGTGTATATTGGTCTATTCACCATATGAAGGATATAGGAAGGTTGGATTGAAATTATTAGAGAAAGCATCCCAGAAGGGATATGACCAATCTACAATAAAATTGTTGGAATTGAGTAAAGTTACAGTAGATCAGGAATATGTTACTGAACTGGAATCCAGATTAAAGAATAATCCTGAATCAAAATACATATTCAATGAAACTGATCTGACAGAAGTAATCACGGCGAGATATATGACTTTGCCATTAAAGATTCAACTCAGAGCATTGAAGGAGCTATTTAATCGTTTTTATAAAGGCAACAAAGGTGAATTTAAAGATATCTCGAAAGCTTACGAATGCATCGAGGCTTATCTCGAGATCTCTTCTCCGGAAATGGATTATTGTTACAATGATATGCAGGCTATCAAGGGGCACATCATGTACACCCGCGAATATCCGAATAAGAATGATGATTTAGCAGTTAAACTGATGTTTCCAAAAAAAAATGCGATGCCGTTCCTTCGAGATATTGCGGATGCATATATTAACGGACGCGGAATCGAAAAAGATGTTCAAAAGGGAATTGAGATGCTTGACAAGACCAACCATCTATCAAGCATTAGGTATCTTGCTCAGTTGTACAATGAGGGGGGAGTCGTAGAGGCGGATCACTTGCGTGCTTTTGAGTACACCAAGGATATTATTTTGAAATCTTTCAAACTACTTCCTTTTGAGATAGATAGCTTCGTTAGACTTTCAAAGAATTGTATTGAAATACCTACGACACGTAGTTTAGAGTTATGTAATGTGGGGAAGGCAGAATATTTATTTCGTGAATCATCTAATTGGGAATACGACCCTCTTTATAAGATTCGCTTGGTAGACTATTCAAGAAAATGTGGCAATCAATACGCTCTCCAGAAGGAAATTCATATCATTGCAGTATCTTTCAAAAAATATAGGTTAGCATATTCGTTATTGATGACAGATCCGAATGCAGAAACTTTCGAAAAACAACTCCAATTAATTCCAGATGAAGATAGAGTGCTTGTAGATATAGACCAGGAACTTCAAAAAATATTTAGTTCATATGCCGAAATAAAATTTCTCATCGATGGCGAAGAGTCATCAATCGCCCATGAATATATTGCATCATTCTTTAATAACCGCCATTCATTCAAATTGATTAATGTAAATTCGCCGATAAGATTCGAGTCATTGGATCTGAATATTAAAACAATTTATCCAATCGAGGAAGGAAATTCAGTGACTTTGGATTATTCAATGATTAAGAAGAATATCATGTTGGCACCGATATCTGAAGCAACATTTTGCATTTATGATGTTGAGACGGATAAGGAACTTGCATCGTTTCACATCATCTGTGGTGGATCATATGAACTGGCTGGTTATGATACGTTGCTTTCTAAACTCGTATTTAATGCTAGATATCATTTCAGTAAGGACGGTGTAATAAGTTCTGCGATATGCTTAATCACAGAGAACATTACGTATATCGATGGAAAAGGCTATGATAGGATTGTGATTGAAGAAGAGAGGTCAAATAACATATGGGTGCAGGTTGCCATATTGGACCTTCCTTGTACTCTCCTCAATAGTTTGGATAAAGAGAAATTTTTAACTATAAGTGCAGGCGGTATCACATTTATATTTTCTAAACAAGATTTCTCAGGGTATATCGATGATTTTCAGAATTATAGAAAGATATATGATATCATAAGAGAAAAAGTGGTAGCATATAAAATTCCTGTGGAAGTGGCTTCAATAATTCAGAAACAAGTAGAGTCTGAACTTATGAACTATATTTGTGATAGTAAAAAGGGGTTGTTTATTGTTGATAGGATTGCTAAGATAAGTAGATTTGATCTAAATTTTGCCGAAAAGCTATACCATTATGCTGATAATCTTGGTGAAGACGTGTATTACGCGAGGTACATATTCCAATAATAAGAATAATAACACCAATTGGATAATGGTAAACTGGCGTTGTTCTGTACTTAGAACTAATAAGAGTCATTGTTACCCAAATATTGTGAAATCAATAGTGCCTGACATCGATGTTTTGAACTGTAGAACGGGGCGAAGCCTTCATCTACGAGTTCAAAATGTCGAGGTCAGGATATAAAATAACGAGAATAAGAACAGGCAATGTTATAAAAGCAAACACATCAATAGGTTTCTTCACAAAACGGATGTTTTGATTCATTCTGGGTGTGTACATGGCGGGTCAAAAAATATTCGAGTCTGATTATGAAGAATTATTAATTGATCTGTTATCTGACGAGGGCTATAT
>Ga0172378_10006282_pt1 | contig 11104 bp, 8 predicted proteins | sample GrowelOW332metaG_FD_119755 | JGI IMG/M metagenome (GOLD analysis project Ga0172378, IMG submission 119755) | Groundwater microbial communities from an aquifer near a municipal landfill in Southern Ontario, Canada - Pumphouse #3_1 metaG | ecosystem: Environmental > Aquatic > Deep subsurface >... | reverse complement strand
TTGAGTGATCATTGATACCATAAAACGGAGGTGCCCGAATTAGCTACCGCAGGCTCTGTGGTACCAGGGTGTGCTCGCAACTCTTATGATATAAACTACTTGCAGATGTATTCCCCGGCCCGAAGGGCGAGACAAACATAACCCCAGGTGAGGCGCACGGAGTGCGACGCAACCCGGGGTAAGGAGTCTCACTAAAACTAGCGCCCGGAGGGCGCAACCCCTGAAGACATTATAGTACGGTTCAGCTCATTTTTGTTCTGTATCTTCAATCGTGCCGCGGGCTATAGAGTGCCGGCGTCCTCGCTTGCTGACTATTCTTGAAATGCCCTTTCAGGGCATCGTTTGTTTGCGTTCAGTAACCCCGGGCGTTGCCCGGGGCTAAGTTGATGCCGCCCCTTTGGGGCTAGTTTTGCGTAATCCTATAGGACTACTTCATTGATGTCCCATATGTGGATGATAATCAAAATCGGCGCCATTTTTGACAATCTCTGGCTCCATCTTCGAAGAAAAAGAAGAAACGGATTGATCTCCATGAAATCCTGATTAAGATACACAATTATGGGGCGTTGCTTCATGGTACTCCCTGGATGACAAATTTTGGCGCCAATTTGAGTGATCATTGATGACTCTCCGGGCCGAGGATTACATCCGATAGAATATTTATAAGAAGTTGATAATAAATCGGATTAATGAACAACGTTTCTCGTACTGTCGCCGCACCCTTCTTTCTTATGAGTTCAGTTGTCGCTCCAGTTCAAGCAGGGCTTGCAGCAATTCGCTATGGATATCGCGGTAAGGCAGCATGCCATTGATGAGCGGGACGGTGTCGGTGGCGTAACCGCCCCGGGCGGCGCATTGTTTGTCCGGCGCATAGCCATTGGAACCATTGCATTGTCCCATGACCAGAGGAATAGGTGCCTGGGCGGCAGCTAAGACGTCATTTTTGATTGCCTGCATGATTTCAAAGGGGGAGCCCAGAAAATCCAGCGGCCCGAGCCGGATAAGCTGAACTTCCCCGGCAATGGTTTTTTGGCCGGAGCGCAAGAATTCTTGCATCCGGCGTATTCCCAATAGTTGTACCATAGCCATTCGCACTTCCTGCTTTTGGTCATCCGCTTCCGGGTGGTGCAGGATTTTTTCCTTTTCGGCTTGCAGTTCTTGCAGGTGTTCCATAGTAAAGACTGGATTGGTGCTGAAATTCACCTGATTTGCTGCGGTTTTCAGTTGTTTTACCGGCATTTTTTGAGCTTGTTGCAGCCCCTGTCGCACGGCCCGGGCAAAGCGTCCGGCGATAATATCCAGTGCCAGAAGAGAGTCCTGTTCTGGTTTATGGACAACGCAGCTATTAACATCACCTTGCGCTCCTTGCAGAAACAGTCCGATGCTGCCGGGAAATTCCCGCATCAGATTACGCATAGCAATACCGGGATAATCTCCATGAATGTAGTGGCAGTCAGCCGAGCAAACGACCGGATGGCAGCCAAAGTAGGCCATAAATCCTTTCATTTCGCCAGTCTCGTTGGTGAATTTTATGACTCGGCAGCTGGTATCCGTCAGTTTTGCTTGTGTTGGCCTCCAACTTTCCTTGAGGACCTCTACCAGGTCTAGGGTATCGCAGCCATATTCCCGGTTTACGCCAATTCCTTCGCAGGCAACGAGAGCCGTAGAGAGTTCCACCTTTTGCATTTGCAGGCAAGCATTGATACCTGCCTGGGCAATTTTGTATGGCAGAATTTCCAGGTATGGCAGGTCTTTTTCGCCCCAGCCGGTATATTCGGCGGTGGCTGGACCGGAATGGGTATGGCTGCAACTGAGCATGATATCGGCATCCGTCAAAGTTGCTACGTTTTGTCTGATAATGGCTCTTGTTTTTTGCACCAAGTCACGACTCAGGCCAATCAAGTCACAGCAAATGAGCACGGCCATTTTTTTTTGTACCATGAATGCTGCCGCCCGGGCTTCCAGACGGTCACGTATTGCAATGGAATGTCGGAGTCGGAAAGGGCCAAAACCACTTAATTCCACTCCGGCACGCGGAGTTATCTCATAACTGGCAAAGCCTGCTTTCATGCTTTCAGCTCCTCTCTGTTTTCCCAGATTTTATGGATGATTGCCGCCAAAGTTTGGGCTGTTTCCGGGTAATACAAACCATAATGCATGATGACCAAGGCTCGCTCACAGAGCTTTTCACAGACTGGGCAAGAGCCGACCGGCAACGTATAGTCTTCCGGTGCCAGATTGAAAAGGAGATGCCGGTAAACAGGTCCGTAAGTTTTACTGATGGCAACGGCTCCCTCGGCAACGATGGCTTCATGAATTCGCGTCACCGAAAATCTTTCCCACTGTTCTCCTTCAAAAACCATTCCCAAGGCATAGTAGCCTTGTCGACTGGCCAGTCGTCCCGGAGCTTGCAAGCGAAATCCGGGTATATCCCGGCAATTTTTCTGCAGAATATCGACAAAAGCCTGATATTTTTGCAAAAGTTGCGGTAATTCCGGCAATTGTTCGTTTAGCAATAGCGCTTGAAAAGCTGTGCCGCGATAATTATGGCAGGTCAATCCCGGGGGGGGTGGAGTACCGGCTTGGCCTTGTTTATCATAGCGGGAATAACCAATATGCTTGCAACGGTATAATTTTTCGGCCAGTAGGGCATCATTGGTCAGGCAGATGCCACCTTCGCCGCTGGCCAAGGTTTTTGACTGTTGAAAACTGAAAGAACCGATATCACCCCAGGAGCCGACGCCACGGTTCTGCCATTGGCCGCCTTGCATGTGGGCGCAATCTTCGATGAGAGCCAGGCCATGTTTCTTGCTCAGTGCTAAAAGTTGTTCCAGATCAGCGATACTGCCGTAAAGATGAACCGGAATGATGGCTTTGGTTCGCGGTGTAATGGCTGCTTGTACGGCGGCTGGCGACAGAGTGAAAGTATCGGCGGCGATATCGGCAAAAACGAGTTTGGCTCCCACATAGCGCACGGCCATGGCGGTAGCGATCCACGTCAGTGCCGGGACAATGACCTCATCGCCGGGGCCGATGCCCAAGGCTTCCAGAGCACATTCCAGAGTCACGGTACCATTGCTCATGAAGATGGCATATTTGGCACCATGGTGTTCGGCAAACGCTTTTTCAAAATCCTGTTCTGTCTGGCTATTAAAGGACCAGGCCCGGGACAGGTATAATTCTTTCAGTTTATCGGCAGTGGTTGCACTGACCGGTGGCCAATCCAGGTGCCGGCAGTTAGCGGCATTTCCCAAGGCATGGGCACCATTGATCGCTAATTTACTCATCACATTACTCCTTGTTTCGGTAGTTTCAATCAAGATTACGAAAAGCAGAAACCACTACTTCGCTTAATTTATCTGTCAAGCTAGCAAAAGGCAATTATATTGAGTCGTTTTGTATTTGATAAAAAGTCTCATTTTGTTGATAAAAAAGTCGGAGTTACTTTGATGTTTGATTCTGATTGTTATCAGGTACTACTGGATTGGCGTTTGCGTCGGATTATTTCCTCATTGGATGTTGATTTAGGTTTGCCGTTATCAGCTGCTGCCGGTTATTCCTGGCGTCGTCAGCACCGTGATGCGCATCCATTTCGGGAAGCGGTGTTGGTTTTGCGTGGGTTGGCCAGTCAGTCTTTGGGTGATTTCGTTTATGAGTCTGGCCCCGGCACATTGTTTTTGTATGATTATTTTGAAACGCACGATTTAGGGTATCCTCCGGAAAGTCCTCCCGGTACGCATCTTTGGCTACGAATTTTTCCGGACTCGGTAAATTGCAGTTTGGTTGATTTTAGTCACGACAGCTATTCGACCTCGCAGCGGTTTTTTTATCGTTTTTCCGAACTGATACGTCAACTGCATCAGACCTGGGACGACGGCGCTCGGAAACAGTTGCCAGTTGCTATTTTTAAGGCCAAAATATCGGCTGTCTTGAACTTGATTTTTGCCGAAATGGTACAATCGAAGCTTGGGAATCAGGAGCAAGGATGGAAACAATCCCCAAGCAGTTCGCAGCAAAAAGAAGTTATTCGGGAAGTGCAAAAATATTTAGAATGCAACTGCGGCAAGAATTCCGACATTGAAACTTTGTCTCATCTTGCTTCCTATAGTCGTCCGCATTTTTTACGGCTTTTCCAACAGTATAGCGGCTGCAGAGTTCATGAATATATCGACCGCATCCGGCAGCAACGTTTTCAATTGCTGCGGGAACAGGGTCTGGCGATGAAAGTCATTGCTGCTGAACTGGGATTTGCTTCCAATGCCGCCTTGAACCATTGGCAGAAAGCCCAATGCGATAACAAAAGTGTTGATTAAGGAAAGACCTTTAGATTCTCTTGTGAGAAGCCTTTGTCAAAGTCATTTCGCTGTAGATTGTTGGAATTCCGAAAAATGAATCCTCCGTAGCTGTGAAATTATAGCGTGGTTCAAACCGTCGAAACAAAGTGTAACCTTGTTTTGAACCACGTCATAAAAAAAATCTAATACTATAGTATGTTTCAGTTGCCCATTCCCCTTGTTTTCGGAAGGGAATGAGTTTAGCTGACGCCTTGCGAGAGTCGAGTGGCACTCAAGTTTCCGTATTATAATGGAGTACGAGTCATGATTAATGTCAAGCAATATGGTGCTTGCGGCGATGGAATAACAGTGGATACTCTGGCTTTGCAAGCCGCGATTGATGCTGCTGGGATTCAGGAAACAATTTATATTCCTCCGGGAACCTATTTAAGTGCTTCGTTACGGCTGAAGAGCGATATCAGCATTCATTTGGAGGAAGGGGCGTGTTTGCGGGCGATTTCTGACTTGCAGCAGTATCGGCGCTGTGAACGGCAACATCGCAAGACTTCTCTGGGCTACTATTTTCTGGGCGGGTTTGGTCTGGATGCGATTACGATTGAAGGCAAAGGAACGATTGACGGTGCCGGGGAACAATTCTGGAAGTATGATGGCGAGCGACCAAATAAGCATGAAGACCTGCTGGTTTTCAAGGGGCAGTCACATTATTTGGCACTACCCGAACGACCGACCCTTCTTTATTTGGCGGAATGTAATCATGTTGTGTTGCGCGATGTCACATTCGCCAATGCGCCGGCATATACGGTTTGGCTGTTGGGCTGTAATGATTTTCTAATGGATCATCTCACCGTCCGTAACCATCGCCTCGGCCCCAATACCGATGGCTTGGATATTGATTGCTGTTGCAGAGGCACTATCCGTAATTGTGATGTGGATGCCGGGGATGATTGTATCGCGCTAAAATCCGATATTGCAATGCTCGGCAAAAATAAACCCTGTGAAGATATTGTTGTCAGCAACTGTAAGCTGTCTTCGACCTGCTGCGCGGTTCGTCTCGGCTATGAAGGCGATGGAGCGATTCGAAATTGTCATTTTAGCGATATAACGATATTTGACTGCAACAAAGGCTATGATATTCTCTCCGTTATGCCGTCCGGTCAACGCTTCGACATCCGGGAAGGCTGCAAAATTGAAAATATATATTTTTCGGATACCGTGATGCGTAATGTACGTTGTCCGCTTTTCGTCTGGAGTGGCAAGGAAGACGAAAAGACGTCTGAAAGTTTCAAGGGATATATCAGAAACCTGCAGTTTAGCAAATTGGATATTGAGGCGTATGACAGTTCGTTTTTTGGCGGCCCCGCAGTGGAAGACCTTTATTTCAAGCAAATCAATATGAAGTTGCGTGACAGCGGATATTATAAGGACGCGGAGCCCGTCCTTAAGCCGACGGTTTGGGGACGGGGATATTTGCCGGATGCCATGCAGTTTCTGGATGTCCGAAACATCCATCTCGATGAGATGCAAATATCCCGGATAGAATGAGTCGTCTTCAAGGTGCCGGAACAGAAGAGGCTGTTGGGGCAGGGGGAGTGTCAGCCGTCTGCCCGAGCTCCTGTTGGTAGGCTTTATCGGCCAGCCGGTCATGTTTGATCCGCGAGCAGATGCGGATTCCAAATAGCAAGGTCAGAATCAGCAGAATTAAACAGAGAATCAGGGTGAGGCCGCGTTTCTGCGGCGTGCCAATCGCGTTTTTGGGGTAGATGCCCGGGCGTGAGAACTGCCGGCGATGGTGATTGCTGAGCCGCATGCGCGAGTTGATGGCCCAGCCACTGCCTTCCAAAAGCGAGCTTAAATCCTGGCGTCGCAGTTTCAAAATGGCTAGCAGGCTGATCGGAAACATCAAGGCCAGAATACCGCAGATTAGACTGACCCAGATGGCCGTTGCACTCATGCTGGAAAGAGTCTTGGTAATAAAGGCAAAGGCAGAACCTAATGCCGCAAAGGCGACGCTGACCCCGAGAAAAGCACCTGCACGCTGCGAAGTAGTGCCCGGCGCGTCCGGCGCGGCGGCAGCAGGAGCTGCACCGCCGACCGGAGGTGTAATCGCCTTGTCAAAATTCGTCTGAAAAGTTTTTTCCGAAGTATTCGACCACGTCTCAATTTTTTTCTCGGTCATGCCCCAAGCCTTGCCGAAGGGGGCAAACAGAGCTTCGGCAAGGCAGACCGGATTTTCAATCAGCTGCACGACAATGGCGGGATATTCCTGTTTCTTCAAGTCAAAAAATATGCCCCGTTTGCCCACTGCCAGATTTCCCTTGCTGCCGGTAGTGACCGGGACTGCGACAATCGGTTTGTCTGTCGCGCTACGAAAGATTTCGACATAAAGGACAAAAAGGCTGCTGAGTTTGGCTTGTGCCTGATGGGCAAGCATATTGTTGACTGGGAATGTCGTATTGAACCAGCGTCCATCAATCACCAGGGAACCACGCTCGAATAAGGCGCGTTGAGTGGGATCGTAGAGGTATGGAAAACTGACAAAGTTATTGACCAGGCGCAACAGCCAGATCCGGTACAGCAGTAGGCGTTCGACTTCATCGGCTGCCTTCAAGGTTTCAGCTACCGCCTGATCACGTACCGAAAGCTCATGGGCTTCTTCGCGTAATTCCGTGCAGCTCAGATAACGCTGCAGATTGGCAAGCGGAACTTTCCCGGCAATGCCGCCTTTTTTGTTCGCCAGATACGCGCCGTATTCGGCAAACAGACTTTTTACCCGCTCCCAGGCGGGCTGATCAAGCGTGGCAGACTCCGGCGAAATCCCAGGCTGGATGATTTTTTCACAAACCCGGCTCCACCAGTCCCGATAAACGGGATTGATTTTCAAGGGAGCCATCGTTAATTGTCCTTCCGGGTTGGGCAAAGACAGCGGCAGAGACTGCATATAAGTCTCCACTTCCGTCTCATTGGCGGCGTCAAAATTCAGGACTTTGCCTTCCGGACTGAGTATTTTATCGGTCAGGCGGGGATCAAAAGCGAGTAGGCGGCAGAGCTTGAAAAAATGTTCGACGGCTTTGGCGTGTTCGTTTAATAAGTCAAACAAGGCCGGTGTTTCAGCTCCCATGCTCATGATCGTCGTTCTTGTCTCGCCCTCAGGAATCTCAGCCAGCTTCAGCCAGTCCAGATATTCGGGGATGGCATCCAGAAACTGACTGACCTGGGTTTCGTTGACTCCCTGAGTGCCATCGACATCTAGTATACCGCCAGTGGCAGTGACTGCATCGGTCAAAAAGTCTCTGATGATCGGTAGCCGAGAAACCGTGGCGGTATTCAGGGAAAGCACTCCATCCCCATTCAGAGGACGGTTCTTGACAATATTCTGGAATTCCCGGATGAATTCCAGCGTGATATGTTCTTTGTCCTCAACGCCGAGGTCTTGCAAAATATATTTGGCTGAAGCAATCAGGGCTTTGCCAATCGGCGAGTCCGCAGCAATCTCGGATAAGCAGATTTTTCCCTCGAATTTTTCGCTAATTGAGGCATGGTCTGGCAACTGTGCCAGCAGCCAACGGATGGCCTGTTTGAGTTCTTCACTGCCAATATGCCCATTGGCATCCGAATCAATAAATTGCAAAAAGTGTGGATCGCATTGAAATGCTTCGATCGGAGCACTCATCGCCACCCAGATTGCTTCATCCAGGGTCAGCACTTCCTGCAGATCGAAACCATTTTCGACCTGCATCTGATAGGTGTTACCCTGACGTACGAAGGTAATCAATGCGTATCTCCTTCAAGCTTAGGAAACCATCAAGGAAAGGCAGAAGTCTGTTCAATCGAGGGTGACGACTTCCTGATATTCTGGTACGCTGACCGACCAGCCCTTCAGCTTGCGAATGTTTTCCGCATGGGCTTGTGAGGCGGCGGGTTCCCCGTGGGTTACGAAAACGCGTCGCGGCGTTGTGCTGATGCTGTCGAGCCAGCGCATCAATTCCGTCTTGTCGGCATGTGCGGAAAAGCCTTCCAGCTTCTCGATGCGTGCCTTGACCTTGTACATTTCGCCGAGGATGCGCACGTCTTTTTCGCCACTCAGGATAATACGTCCCAGCGTGTGGTTTGCCTGATAGCCGACAAAGAGAACCGTACTTTCCGACCGTTCGATGTTTTGCACCAAGTGGTGTTTGATACGCCCCCCCGTACACATGCCGGATCCTGCAATGACGATCGCCGATCCACGGATGTGATTGATCGACTTGGAATCGCTGACACTGCGCGTCAGCGTAATGTTATTGGCACGATAAGTGCGCAGTAAATCTTTTGTATCCTGATCAAAAAGATGGGGATAATGTTTGAAGACCATACTGACTTTGATGGCCATCGGGCTGTCAACAAAAATCTGTAAATGCGGAATTTTGTCGGCTTTCAACAGCTGCGAAAGGAAATACAGCAATTCCTGTGTGCGTTCGATGGCGAAACTCGGAATGATGATATTGCCTCCCGCATCGCAGGTCTCATTGATGATTTTGGCCAGGTCATTGGCGATGTCGGCCTGCGGCCCATGTTCCCGGTCTCCATAGGTTGATTCTGTCACTACGTAATCGGCTTCCCCGATCGGGAAGGGATCGCGCAGAATTGGCATGTCCCAACGCCCGATATCGCCGGAAAAGACGATACTGCGTTTTTCGTTTCCCTGGGTGATTGTGAAGCGTACTGAGGAGGCTCCCAGGATATGAGCCACTTCGATGAATTCCAGGGTCACCCCTTCGCCAATTGTCAAAGGTTCTTGCTGATTCCAGAAAACGAACAGCGGGAAAACCGCTTCGGCATCTTTTACTGTATACAAAGGCAGGGGCGGGAATTTGCCTTCGCGATTTTCTCGTTCATGACGTTGGCGCTTGAATTCGGCATCTTCTTCCTGGATTCGGGCGCTGTCCTGAAGCACAATTTTCACAATTTCTGCGGTGGCACTGTTACAGTAGATTTTTTCCTGGAAACCATCCCGTACCAGCTTGGGTAGTAAGCCGCAGTGATCGAGATGAGCATGCGTCAAAACGACCGCATCAATTTTGCTGGGATGCATCGAAAAATCTTCCCAGTTGCGATCTTTGAGATTATGTTCCTGATACAGCCCGCAGTCGATTAGGATATTCATCCCGTTGACATTCAGACAATACCGTGATCCGGTCACATTCCCGGCGGCACCATGGAAACCTAATTGGAATTGCATCAATCATCTCCTCTTGTAAAGAACGGTTGAGAGGGCGGGGGCGGGGGGGATTCAAAGCTTGGGGACGCCGAGAATCCCTTCGTGGAACCAGATTGGTTCATAATCATGTTCAGCGAGGAATTGGAAGGCGGTTGCAAGGCGTTGTTCATGATCCGGAATATAATTGAAATAGAACGGCCAGAAGTATTGTTCATGGGTCAGCAAGTCCATGACCTCAGCATTATCGCGATCTACCAGATATTCCGACAACTTCGGTACGATCTCTTCGACGGGTGTATTGTTGAGAACGATATCTGTATGGCTGAAGACGATACCGCTGTCAAAGTCCATCAGGGCATCATGACTTTTCAGGTAATTACTGCGTACTTCATCAAGCCCATTGCAGATATCATAGGTCTGTTCCGGACGGATAAAATAGCCGCTTAGTGCCCGAACCCCATGCTGATACATGGCAGGCAGAGAGGACGGCTGGATGCCCACCCAATGCACAATCGTTGGCGGACAATAACACTCCTTGCCGGCAAAACGCTCGATTTGTTCTTTGATTAACAACAGGTCTGCAATGACTTTTTCGGCTGTCGCAAACTGGTAGGGGCGGTCGGGGAATTCATTGTATGCATGCCAGGTGAAGCGCAGCCAGTCACTCTGTTCTTGAAATTGGCTTTTCCAAGTATCTGGCATCTGACTTAAATTGAAGTCATTTTCGGGGGTTGAATAAAACAAGTTACAGGTGAATTTGCTGCCGAACTGATCATGCAGCCGTTTCAGAATGGCGAGGTAATGATTGCTCAGCAGGTCTTTCGGCTTCTTTTGCCAGAGATCCCGGAGAAAGAAAATATTATCATCAATCGAAACGCGGTAGCGTTTGCGGGAATTCTTGTCCCAGATGACTTTGATATTATGCTCGCTGTTGCCGCGTACGTCCTGACTGGTAGCACAGATCGCATTGCTGAATTCGGTCAGTGTGACCGGGGCATAAAAGTGCTCCCCTTTTCGCCGGGCAGGCATCCCATTGACCAGAACCTGAACATCCAACGCTGCCGTGCCGCTGACTTCAATCGTCAGACCCTCTTCCGTCTGCATCCCATGCCGATGATTCAAAATCGCCCCATGAAAGGGAAAATCAATCTTTAACATTATGCCTCCAAATCTTGAGAATAGGTATCGTTAAACCATTTAACATAATATAACCGCCAAGAAGCGCAGAACAAACCCTGTCTGCTGCGGAAAAATAAAAGTAGATTTCACAGCTATCCCATAACAACGGCAGAATGTGCCTATTTACAAAAAAAAGCCACAGGCATCCTATAGCAATGGCAGAATTCGCATACTAACGCATAACAAGCCCCATCAAGAATGCAGACGGGATATGGAGCGCCGGCGTCCTCGCCTATTGGCGCTAACTTAAAATATATCGGGGTGTGAAATGAATCATTGAGGTGCCCCTACAGGGCACTATTTACAAACGACACGCCTACCCCGGGCGTTGCCCGGGGCTAAGATGAGGCCGCCCCTGCGGGGCTAGCAAATAGAACAGAATACGCTTTTTGGGATAACCATGCAAATCGACTATTGTTATGTAATGAATGTA
>Ga0172378_10006281_pt1 | contig 11105 bp, 8 predicted proteins | sample GrowelOW332metaG_FD_119755 | JGI IMG/M metagenome (GOLD analysis project Ga0172378, IMG submission 119755) | Groundwater microbial communities from an aquifer near a municipal landfill in Southern Ontario, Canada - Pumphouse #3_1 metaG | ecosystem: Environmental > Aquatic > Deep subsurface >... | reverse complement strand
TTCTTTTCATTTTTAATCTCCTTGAAATTAGGATTCTAAAAAATTATACCATATACAAAGTAATTTGTAAAAACAAAATAAGATATTATTACTGAAATTTTGTGAAAATTATGGTATAATAAGTTACATCAATATAAAATTAATGGAGTAAAAAAATGCAGTCATCAATCTGCTTATGTAAAAGATACAGCGATACAGTTAATATGTGCGGTAAACTTATTAAAGAAGCTGAAAATAATATTAATATTCTTTATATAGTTTTTTGTGAAGATAAGTTAACTTTAAGCATGGAAAATTGCATTGCTGATAATTTAAGAAGTCATGGCACATTCAATATTAAAGTTTGCACCTTTTCAAGATATTTATCTAAAAAAGTACAACTTGAAAATGTTCTTTCTAAAGAAGGTGCTGCTATGGCAATTAGGCGAATTATATTTGAAAATTCATCAAATTTACTATATTTAGCTAAAAAAACAGCAAAAAACACAGCAGAAAGTGTTTACGAACTTATTGCCCAATTAAAAAGTGCGAAGATAACCCCTAAACTTTTAAAAACTTTTAGCGGTAACGATAATGTATTAAAAAACAAACTTGCAGATATTATTTTTATTTATGAAAAATATAACGAATTATTACAGCAAGGATATTATGACGAAAGCAGTTATTTAGAATTACTTCCTGAAATTATTGAAAATGACAAAGATTTAGAAAATGCTAAAATTTATTTAACTGGTTTTTCATCTTTTACTAGACAAGCCGCAGCAGTAATTGAAAGCTTAATTAGAAAAACCATTAGTGTTTGTGGTATTTTTTGTGGCGGACAACAAGATGTTTACACTAACGAAGCAAACGACACTTTTTTACGGGTATGCGCTGAACTTGGTATATCTCCAAAAACAATAGAAAGCAGTATTGAAATTAATAAAGAAGCAGACACCATTATCAATGGTATTTATAATCCTTTTTTATTTTCAAGTAAAACTTCAACTGAAACTAAAAATGTTTTTTTATATGAAGCTAGCAATTATGAAGATGAAATTAAATATATTTGTGAACAGATAAGATATGAAGTCGACGAAAATAATTTGCGTTATAAAGATATTGCAGTCTGCGCCGATTTAATGGCATCAGAAATGAGTTTAAAAAAATATTTTAATGAATATAATATTCCTTGTTTTTATGACGATAATAAAAACTTATCGCAACATCCTCTATCAAGATTACTAATTGATTACCTTCAAATTGTAGAAACAGACTTTTCAGTATTCAATTGTATTAATTTTATTAAAAATGTATTTTTTTGTGAAGATAGATTACTTACAGATAATTTTGAAAACTATATTTTAAGATATAATAATTACAGAGGCTTTATAAAAAAAGAATTATATATTAAAGATGAAAAAGCTAAAAAATATGAAGATTTACGTAAAAATGCCTTTAATTTAATAAAAATATCCAAAAAAATGACTGCTAAAGAATATTCTACTTGTCTTAAAAACTTACTAATAGAAATTAATGTTGAAGAAAAAATTAAAAACATTAGTAATATTTTAACTGAATTAAACGACCAGTCAGTTTCCTTTAACCAACGTATTTATGAAAATATTGTTTTAATTCTTGATGAAATTTGCACTATTATGCCAAATGTAATTTTAAATATTGAAGAATTTAAAAGCATTTTATTAAGCGGTATGATCGCTAAAAAAATATCTTTAATCCCTGCTTATTTTGATGCAGTTTTTATTGGTGGCTATGACAGTAAAATTATAAACACAAAAGTGTTATTTTGTTTAAACCTTACTTCTTCTGTTCCACTACAAAAAGCAGATACTGCTTTTATTTCTGATAAAGATATTATAAAGCTTAAAAACTTTGATGTAGTAATAGAACCTAAAATTGCTGTAGTAAATTTAAGACAACGTGAAAATACAGGTATTATTTTATCTTCATTTTCTAATAGATTATATTTATCTTACAGCCTAATAGATAATAAAAATAAAGAACAGCGAAAAAGCGAATTAATTACCTATATCAAAAAAATGTTTTTGCAAGATGGTAGCCCAATTAATGCCATAAATCGTTCATTTTTGAACAATAATGCTGAAAATAACGATAATTTTTATTCAGTTTATCGATTTACTTCACCTTTGCCTGCACTTAAAAACTTTATAAGCGATGCACTAAGTTTTAAAGAAGGCAAAAAAAATGATTTAACAGCCGCCTCTAGCTTTTACCATATTGCTGATGAAAATTTAAAAAAAGAAGCTGATAGGCTTTTAAAAATGTCAGATGTTTCTATTGCACAAAAAATAGAATGTGGCAAAGAACTATTCATAAAAAACAATTCTTTAAGTACAACACTTTTACAAGGGTTTTTTGAATGTCCTTATAAAAACTTTTTACATCTAGGACTTCAATTAAGAGATAGAGAACTATCTACCGTTAGACCAAATGACAGTGGTAATTTTTTGCATTATATAATGGAAAAAGCTTTTGAGGTTATAGATAGCTTAACAGATAAAACAAAAATTGATTTATTTTGCAATCAACAAACAGAAATTTTATTACAAAATGAACCTTACTTAACAATGAAAAAAAATCCCGCCTCTTATCAATCAATTTTAAGGCTTTCTAAGGAGGCTTGTAGGATAATATCTGCAATTATACATCATAATAGCGTAACCGCGTTTAAACCGCTTGCAAGGGAGGTTAAGTTCGGATATGAGGGTTCACAATACCCACCGCTTAAATTAAATGCAAATAATACCAGCGTTAACCTTTATGGTATTATAGACAGACTTGATATTTCTGATAATTTTATTCGTATAATTGATTATAAATCAGGCAAAATATGTAAAAATGACCTTTTTTCTGATTATTATGCAGGAAAAAAGCTACAATTATGGTTATACTTAAATGCTGTTAAATCAGGCTACACGCCTTGTGGTGGTTATTATTTTGATTTGAATAACGATTTTACTGAAGGCAATGATATTGATAATTACAAGATGACAGGCATAACACTTTTTGATGATGAGGTTTTACAAAAGACTGACAGCGAATTAATTGACAAAGGTTTAGCTTTAACTGTTAATATCAAAAATGATAAAAGTAAATTAAAGGGCGATATATTAACTTATGAAAATTTTGAAAACTATTTAAATTATTCAATATTAATCAGCGAAAATGCTACAAAAGAAATAATTGATGGAATTATAATACCCTCGCCTTATAAAGAATGTGGTTATTGCAATTATCAAGGTGTTTGCGGTTACGATGAAAATAACGGACGAACTACAAGAGTTGTAGAAAATATAAAAGCTGAAACTATATCTACTGCGGTGCAACTTAAAAAAGAGGACTGTAAATTATGAGTAAATACACAATTGAACAAGAACGTGCAGTTTTACATAATGAAGGCAATATTTTAGTATCTGCATCAGCAGGAAGTGGCAAAACTTATGTTATGATTTCACGAATTATAAGGCTTATCCTCGAAAAGAAAGCTAAAGTTGATGATATTCTTGCAGTTACATTTACTACACTTGCCGCAACTGAAATGAAAGAAAAATTATCTAAAGCATTAATAGAGGCAATTATAGAGTCAAATGACGATTCTTTAAAAGAACAGCTTAAATTACTTCCAACAGCTAATATTAGCACTATACATTCTTTTTGTTCTAACATTTTAAGGAGCTATTTTTTTGAAGCGGATATTGATGCAAATTTTGAAATATTAGATGAAAACGATGCTATTTATATCAAAAATGAGGCAATTAATGAGCTTTTTGAGCAAAAATACGAAAATAACGATACTGAATTTTTAATACTAACTTCAGAATTTTTAAAATTTAGAAGTGATAGAACTTTAAAAGAAATAATAATAAACAGCTACGATAAAATAATGAGTTGGTTTGATCCTATTTCAATATTAAATAAATCGTTATTAGTTTACAATGAGCAAGGTTTTAAAAATATACTACTAGAACTAATTAAAAACCAAAAAGAAAAACTAATACTTTTAAAAGAAGATTTTGTAAAACTACAAGAAGATTTAAAATTTACTGATAAAATTAGTGATATAGAATTAAACAACAATATGTTGTCTTTCGTTAATGAAAAATTAGCTACAACTGACTTTATCAGCTATTATAAATTAAATAATATTCAACATCTTGGTAAAATTACAGCACTTAAAAAAAATAATGAGGAATATTTAAGAGATACTCATGAAGCTTTAAAACGCAATAAAGAGAATTTATCAACTTTTTTAAAAAGTGAATATGACTTTTATGCAAATTTTGATTATGATTTACAATTTAAGTTATTTTTAAAAAGTGGAGAAACTTCTAAAAGACTTATTAATTTAATAACTGAATTTATCGAAAAATACAGCGAATTAAAAGCAAAAGAAAATAAACTAGATTATGATGACCTAATGCATAAAGCATTGCAACTTTTAAATAAAGAAAGTATTTTAAATAATATTAAAAATCAATATACTTATATTTTTGCTGATGAATATCAAGATGTAAATGATGTTCAAGAAAAATTATTAAATTTATTATCCGATAATAATTTATTTATGGTTGGCGATTTAAAACAAAGTATTTATGCTTTTCGTGGTTGTAATATGGAGTTTTTCGCTAAAAAATATGAAAGTTATTTTAATGGCGAAGGCAGAGCAGAAAAACTTAATGCTAATTTTAGAAGTAGCGACGGTGTAATTAATGGTGTTAATAAAATTTTTAACAGAATAATGACAAAACAGATTGCAGGTCTAAACTATAAAACAGATGCACAATTATCTTGTGGTGGACTTTATCCAATAAACGAAGGGCATACTATTTACCATATTTACAATGAAGAAACAAAAGAAAAAACTATTTTTAAACCTGTAATATACGATATTTTAGATGATTTAAATAATTGTAAAACAACTAAGTTTGATGGTGAAAGTAAATTAATTGCAAAAATTATTATTGAAGAAATTGGCAAAAAGTATTATGATATTAAAAGCGGTACTTACAAAGAAATTGATTTTTCTGACATTGTAATATTATCAGCTACACGAAAAAAGTACGAAAATTTAACAAACGAACTTATTTGCAGTGGTATTCCTGTAACATCTGATAGTAAAACAGATATCTTGAAATATCCTGAAATACGCGTTCTGATTAATATTTTAGAATTAATTGATTGTTGTTCGCAAGATTTACCTTTAGTTTCGGTAATGAAAAGTATAGGTAATTTTAATGAAAATGAACTTGCAGAAATTAAACTTAAAACAAATCAAAAAAATTATCGCGATTGCGTAAGTGAATATCTTGAAAATAATTCTGACGAAATTGCTAAAAAACTGAAGATTTTAATGGAATATATCGATAAAATACGCACTTTATCCGATTTTAACAGTGCGGGCGAAATTTTAACAAAAATTATTACTGAAAATAAAATTGATTTATTTTATTTATCTCAACAATTTGGTGAACAAAAACTTGCAAGAATTGAACGCTTTTTAAAGGAAAGCAAATCAGGAGATAAAAAACTTACATGTAAAGAATTTTTAAAAAAAATAAACGATATGACAAAGCCTTTAACTGTTAGTTTAAGCGGTGGTGAAAATACTGTAAAACTTATGACTATCCACGCATCTAAAGGTTTAGAATTCCCTGTAGTTATCGTTGCCGATTGCGGTAAGTTATTTAATTACACTGAAGAGAATAATACAGTTTTATCTAATAATAATTATGGACTTATTACAAAAGCTTACGATTTAGATAATATGACAGAAAATGAAACAGTGCTTAGAAAACTTGTAAAATCTAATATGCGTTTATCTTTAGCTCAAAATGAAATGAGGCTTTTTTATGTGGCACTTACAAGGGCTAAATATAATTTACATATTGTAACAAGTAATCCCGCTAAAAACGACCTTACAGCATATTCTATTAAGACTGCTTTAAGATTTTCTGAGTTTGTTCAAAATGAAGAAATTGAAACAAAATACTATAATTTAAACGATTTAACTGATATAAATGAAGAAAAAACAGCTAAAAACATAATTATTGGAAAACCTAATAAAGCGATGTCAGAGGCAATTAAACAGCGATTATATAAACCTTATAATTATTTATCATCAATATTTCTACCTAATAAAAGCAGTGTGTCCGCAATTTTAAAAACTGATGATAGCATTTATAAGACAACTGAATTATTCGGAGAAAGCAGTGCAGAAAAAGGAACAGCTTACCATAAGTTTTTACAATATGCAGATTTCGACAATAACATATCTGCCAATATTCAATTAGATACAATGGTTAATAAAGGCATTTTTAAACAAGATGATTTACAACTTTTAGATATTGAAAAATTAAATAATATTATAAACATGCCAGTTTTTAAAACACTTAAAGGCAAAAAGCTTTTAAGAGAACAAGAATTTTTAATTAAAATTGAAGCAAATAGAATATTTGATACTTCTTGCACCGATTTAGTATTAATACAAGGAGTAATTGACTTATTGGTAATTGATAATGATGGCATTGAAATAATAGACTATAAACTATCAACAATTGCAAAAGAAGAAGATATAATAAAAAAATATCAAAAGCAAATATATTTATATAGGTATGCAGCCGAAAATATTTTAAACATTCAGTCAAAAAAATTAAAAATAATAAATATTTTATCTGAAAGTGTTATAAATATTGACTTAATAGGACAAATATAGATTATACAATTTATATTCCCCCTGAAAAAGTTTTTTAGGTATGGGGCAAGGAGCCAATATGTCAAATGTATTTAACTTTTTTACTTCTTTAATCCAAAAAAGCGCCCAATTACCACCTGCATGGGTTTTAGGCACACTCTTTTCTACAACTGTTCTAGTATTTTTTATAGGTTTTATTTTAAGTATTTTTGTTAAAACAATCCGATTAAAAAATAAAAACTTCTTTTATTCCTTTTCTAATTTTACTTCACTAACTGCACTTGTTTACTGCCTTGCTGAATGTTATTATGTAGGCAAAACTTTTACTCTTACTTCTGCGTTACTTACTGTATGTATCTTTTATCTTTTTTCTCAATTGAAATTTGTTTTACTTCCTACAGATATTAAAGTTAAAAATAAAACAGTAAAAAACATTATAGAAAACAGTATTAAAAGTTTAAAAAGCCCCTATTCAAACAATTCTTATTTTTCAAAACCAATAGTAAATAATGACAATTTTACTCAAAATTACTCAGAAAACAGTACAAATTATGCAGAATTCAACAATATTTTAAATAAATTAAAAGAAATTGAATCACAAAAAACCGATAAAAAAAATTTAGAAGTTGTGCCAGAATTAAAACAAGATATACAATTAGATAAAATTAAAAATTTGACATTAAAGCTTAAAGAAAAAGAACTTACTTTAAATGATAAGTCAGAAATTGATAAACTAGAAAAACTATCAGAATACTTTGCCGATAAACAACAATTTAACTATGAAGAAATAAGTATTTTAAACGAAAGCTTAAACAATCTTTTAAAAATGATGTCAAAATACGGTGTATAAATAAAAAATATGACGGCTTATTTTAAGCCGTCATATTTTTAGTTAGGTAAGTTTCCTAATGAATTAACAGTTAGCTCGAAAAGCTTTCCACTATTTAACGCTGTATTTACGATTGGTAGTGTTATAATTGTTCCCTCTTTTATAAGTATTGAACCATTCCTTAAGTAAATATCTTTTTTTACTCGTCTACCCATTAATAGTTTTGCGCCAACAACTAAATTATAGGGTTTTGTAGGTATCTGTTGTTTGTTTCCTTCAGGTTCTTTTTTTTCTATGTTTTCTTTATTTTCTACAACGGCTTCTAATATTTCGCTTTTTATTTCATTAATTATTTCAGGTTCATTTAAAACTAAATCAGTTTTAACATTTAATGCAACCTTTCTTTTATGAACTATTCTTTTAGGTTTTTCAGAAAAATCGAACAAAACTGCATCTTTTCCATGAGAAATAATGTTTTTTATCGATAAATTCTCATTATTATCTAAAATTAATGAAGTGACCGATTTTTCATCATCGTTAAAATTTAAGTCAATAACTGTTCCTAATAATTTCCCCTCAATACTATAAGCCTTAACATTAATTGGTGAAATGTAAGAATCTTTAGCAGGAGGTAAAATATTAGCCTTAACAAAAACTACGCTTTCACCGTGTAAAAACATACTTCTGCGTGGAACATAAAATTCTTCCCCCTCATCATCAAACACTACTAAATTTTTCAAATTCTTAAAACCTTTATCAAATGTAAGATTATTAATTTCACCGAGCCTTATGCCGGTAAGCGTCAATACTGTTTTACCTATATATTCTCCTGCACGCTTGTCCATATTTCCCTCCAAATAATTATTATCATTATAATATATTAAATTAAACCAAATTTAATAACTAGTTTTTAAAAATTGATTATTCTTTATATGTATTCGTTTGAATTGTGAATAAAATAATGATATAATACGTCTATGATATTATATTTTGATACAGAGACCACAGGATTAAGCCCCGGAAATATCTGTCAACTTTCGTACATTATGGAAGATAACGATAAACACACTTCAAAGAATTTCTTTTTTGAAGTAGATTATGTTAATCCGTTTGCACAAAAAGTACATGGTTTTAGTACAGAAAGGCTTAAAGTTTTATCTGGTGGTAGAAGATTTTATGGCTATAGAGAAGAAATATATGAAGATTTTAAAAGTGCTAATTTGATTGTTGCGCATAATTTATCATTCGATTTAAATTTTTTAATAAAAGAATTTGAAGAAAATAATATGCAATTTTTATATAAACAAGGTTTATGCAGTATGCGACATTTTACGCCAGTCTGCAAAATTTTAAGGGCAAATGGTAGAGGTTATAAATATCCTAAACTTTCAGAACTTGCAGAATATTTTGGACTATACCCTTACGATACTACTATCAATACTGCTAAAATGTTTAACTGTAATGTTGATGCACATGATGCAAGATATGATACGACGATGCTTTATCTTTCAATTAAAAATGCTTTAATTAAAGATGATAGATTCAAAGAATTTATTAGTAAATACATATAGAAAAAATACACTGAATTATTTATTGGAGATTTATGGTATTAGAAACACATTTACATTCTTATTTTGGTAGCCCTTGTGGTAAATTAGATCCTCTATTAATTACAAAACTTTATAAATATAAAAATTATGACGGATTAATTGTAACTGAACATTTTTCTAATTATATTTTAAATGATTTTTATCCAGCAGGCACATATGAAGATAAACTTAATAATTTTTTAAAAAGCTATAACTTGTTTTTATCTGATGCAAAACAATATAATTTAAAAATATTTTTGGGTATGGAAATTTGTATATCAGGTGCAATTTATGCGGACTATCTTATTTATGGAATTACTGAAGAGTTTTTATTTAACAATAAAAATTTAAGCCGCTTAAACCAACAAGAACTATTTGAACTTTGTAATAATAATCATTTATTTATGGTGCAAGCACACCCTTTCAGAAAAAATATCACGCTAGGAAATCCATTGTTTATGCACGGTGTTGAAGTATTTAATGGCAATAAAAGACACAACAGCCATAACTTAAAAGCTTTAAACTTTGCTAAGAAAAATAAACTAAAACAATTTTCAGGAAGTGATTTCCATGAACAAGAAGATTTAGCAACAGGCGGAATTATTATACCTGATGAAATTAATACTAACAGCGAATTAGTTGATTATTTTTTTAATAATCAACCACAGTTAATTAAAAAAGGACGGAAAATATAGTAAATGGTAAGTTTTAATATAGTACTAGTTAATGTTCTGTCACTTATTTTATTAAGTATTCCAGGTTTTATTTTAATAAAAACAAAAATAATGAAAGATGCTTCAGGCAGTTTAACATATATACTTTTATATGTATGTCAACCATTATTAACTTTTGTTAGTTTTCAACGAATTAATTATAGCAGTGATACTTCACTAAATTTAGGTATTGCTGCTTTATTTTCATTTTTGGGTTTAGGATTAGGAATTTTATTAAATTTTGTTATCTTCAGCAAATGGAAAAGTGAAAAAGCTAAAGTATACAGATATGGTGCTATTTTTTCAAATTGTGCTTTTATGGGAATACCCTTAATTCAATCGGTATTTGGAAATGATAATCCAGAAATTATAGTTTATGCAACAGTATTTATTACGTTTTTTAATTTTTTCAGTTGGACAGCAGGAATTTATGCAATTTCTGGAGATAAAAAATATATAAGTTTAAAAAAAGCTATAATAAATCCACCAACAATTGCATTTTTTATATCGTTACCTTTATTCTTTTTAAATATACATATTGCAGATTTTTCACTTTTTGGCGAAAAAGTATTTACCAGCCTTACAATGATTGCTAATATGATAACACCACTATCTATGATTATTATAGGAATGAAAATTGCACAAATGTCATTTAAAGAAATGTTTTTATCTAAAGGAGCTTACTTTGCTTCCTTTGTTAAACTTATTTTATACCCTCTATTTATGCTATTAATTTTATTACCATTTAATATTGATGAAGTTTTAAAAATATCTCTTGTCTTTTCAATGGCTATGCCAAGTGCAATGACAACTGTTATTTTTTCGCAAACTTTTGGTGGAGATGTAAAAGAAGCTTCATCACTTGTTATGTTATCTACTTTACTATGCCTTGTAACAATTCCATTAATGTTTTTATTAATTTAATTATTTTAATTTACTTGCAATATTATAAATATAGCATATAAAACACTTGAAAAAAATCAAAAAATTTGATACACTATCTTGGTAATCTTTGGGGTATCGCCAAGCGGTAAGGCAACGGACTCTGACTCCGTCATCGGTGGTTCAAATCCATCTACCCCAGCCATAAAAAGCATAAACTTATTGTTTATGCTTTTTTATTTTAGTTTTTTATTAATTTTATACTACTTTAAAATTAATAACAAAGAATTAATACATAATTTGCTTTAATTTTACATTGTTTTTTAAAAATAGCATTGCAACAGTCTATTAAATATAGTATAATAATTTAATTAAGCATT
>Ga0172378_10006280_pt1 | contig 11105 bp, 8 predicted proteins | sample GrowelOW332metaG_FD_119755 | JGI IMG/M metagenome (GOLD analysis project Ga0172378, IMG submission 119755) | Groundwater microbial communities from an aquifer near a municipal landfill in Southern Ontario, Canada - Pumphouse #3_1 metaG | ecosystem: Environmental > Aquatic > Deep subsurface >... | reverse complement strand
TTAAATTCTCTCATCATCTTTTTCAATACACGACTTTGTGCATCCCAAAAATACAAAATAAGATGTTTTAGGTTCTTCAGCAGGGAAATATCTTTTGATTTCGGGTGGGAACCCGAAGTCTTTTTTTGAGTGAGTTTCTCAACGACTGCAATACGTATTGAACATGGTATTTTAGTCGTTATAACATTCGGTATGCAAGGGTTACTCTGACCCTTGCGCCGTTTTGCTCATAAGAAAAGAGATATCTTCATCAGTATTGATTGCTCATATCTCTTTACATTATGTCATTTTTACTCTTCAGGAATCATCTCAGCAATGTAAGGTAAAGTCCTGTGACGTTCATTATAGTCTAAGCCATAACCAACAACCCATACATCAGGGATAGTAAAACCAACATATTCGATGGGTACTTTAATGGTGTGACGTTCTGGTTTATCAAGCATTACTGCTGTTTTAACACTGAGCGTTTTACGTGTTTCAAAGTTACGAATCAAATAATCAAGGGTATTTCCTGAATCAAGAATATCCTCGATAATCAAAACATGTCGATCTTCCATGTTTTGTCGTGTGTCCATTAATAGTCGTACATTACCTGTAGTTTCTGAACCTTTATAAGAAGAGAGTGCGATAAAATCTACTACGTGAGGTACGGTGAGTTTTCTGCAAAGATCAGCCGTAAAAATAAAAGAACCCTTCAATACTCCTACAAGTAATAATGGTTCTTTAATGTCTGCGTAGTCTCTATTAATTTGTTGTGCTAATTCATCTACCCTTCTTGATATGGTATCAGCATCGATTAAAACTCTTTTTAAATCTGGTGTAAGGGCAGGTATTGCCAATGAAGATTTCATTATTTCTCCTCTACAACTTGTTATTCAGTGGGTATTTCCCACTGAACGCGTTTGTCAGTGTGTTTGGTCTCTGTGATTTCTGACAACAGCCCCTTTTATACCACATAGGAAAAAATATAGCAATATTAACAGCAAGAGTAGGCCTAAAGCTTTTGAGAAAAAAGAAATCAAGTGCCAATTAATGCATAAATTTTTCCTTAATGAGTTATAGGAGTGAAGTTTATGAGAAAATATCGTGATAAAAGGAACGGTGTGGTTGGATTAAATTGCGTTTCTTTTGAGATAAGAGGTTCGATTGATAAACAAAAAATTTTTATCCTTATTGAAAAAAGTTTCGATTCATGGACTAAAATGTACTTTTTTCTTGACCTTCAAGTCTTTACACGCGAAAATGAGAAAGCGGAGAGGGAGGGCTCATGTTACAAAAAGTGAAGGTCAATATGCTGGAACTCAATCCTTTTAATATGGAAGGAGAAGACAACTTCTTATTAACTTCAGGTAATGAAGCAAATTGGAATACAATGACGTGCGATAATGGAAGCATGGGTAAACATTGGGGATTACCTGTCTTTACTGTTGGTGTGACAAGAAATAGTTATACGAGAAGTTTTCTTGAAAACTATGATAATTTTACCATTTGTTTTATGCCACCACAGTATGATAAGGTCCTAGAATATTGTGGGAACATTACCGGACGTGGCTTTGATAAAAGACTGGGTATGGGCATTAATCCATATATCATAGAAAATGGCTTTATTGGCTTCGAAGAGGCATCATTAATTTTTTGTTGTAGTAAATTGTATAGTAATGAAGTTGTTGAAAATAAATTTTTCCCTGCACGAATGAGAGATGAGATTTATCCAACAGGAGATTTCCATACGCTTTATACTGGAATTATTAGAGAAGTATACTGTAACGAATGACGAAAAAAATGGGGTGTTTTTCGATAAAAATATACGCAAAAACATATCCCTATATGTAGATAAGAGAAGAAAATGAGGTAATTTATATATCCTTGTATTTCTTCTCTTTTTTTGTGCAATTACTCTTTCCTTTATCATTAAACCATTTTTGACTTGAACAAAATGTAGTGAGGTATTATCCTTAAGCCCGTTTTACATGAAATAAATAAGACAAGAGAAGAATAAAAAGGAAGAGATTGAATCTCACAAAAATAAATTTTGATATGGATAATTTGTTTCTTTTTCTTGACTTAGGTGTTATAAGTGTGTAACAAGAGTTAATACGCAAATTTTGGGGGTACATTCTGAAAGATCAATTAATCTTAAAAGGGCTTGAGATTATGCTCCGTTCCCGTTATTTCGAAAGAGAAATAGCCTTATTGTTTTCAAAAGGAATCATGCATGGTACCACTCATCTAAATATTGGACAGGAAGCAACGGAGGCTGGATTATTCTTGGCTCTGAAAAATGGCGATATGTTTATTCCAACTCATAGGTGTCACGGTTTTACCGTATCCTCGGGGAGTGACCTCTTTGCCATGTTTTCTGAGATGTTCGGTTCTCGTTGGGGACTGAGTAAAGGACTTGGTGGAAGTATGCATATGACCGATCGCTTGCATGGGAATCCAGGTTCTTCTGCAGTTGTTGGTTCAGGTGTTCCTTTGGCAACAGGTCTTGCACTTGCTTTAAAACATCAAGGTCAAGAAAATATTAGTGTCGCAATATTTGGTGATGGTGCATCTAGTCGAGGTGCTCTACATGAGGCAATGAATCAGGCTTCTGTCGAGCATTTACCGGTTCTTTTTTATTGTGAAAATAATGGGTATGGAATGAGTGCAAAGGCATCTAAAATGGTGTCTATCGAAAAAATTGCCGATAGAGCAGCCAGCTATTCTTTCCCAGGAATACGCGTTGATGGAAATGATTTGGTTGCTGTGTATGAAGCTGTTTCTCAAGCACGAGAATCAATATTGACCAATAATCAACCTTATTTAATTGAATGTATGACCTATCGATTAAATGGACACAGTAAAAGTGATACGTGTAAGTATCGAACACGCGAAGAAGAAGAGCTTTGGTCAGGCAAAAATCCTATTGTGAAAATGGCTCGTTATTTGATTGAGCGAGGAAGTTTTACTGAAGAACAATATCATTCTTTGAGCGATAAAGTGAAAACTGAAGTCAAAGAAGCGCTGACTCGAGCATCCTTGAAAAAAGATGATGCCTTGACGATTCAGCAGGCTATGGATTATGTCTTTGCTCCTGAAATTCACTATACTCCTCAATTTGCTCATATGCATCGAGCATCAGGGAGAGAATCAATTCGTGAAGCACTGCTTGAAGAAACCAAAAGAGATCGTAATGTCCTCCTTATGGGAGAAGATATCGGTTTGTATGGAGGATGCTTTAAAGTAACTGGAGATTTATATTCTCATATTCCCAAAGATCAAATGATTGAAACGCCTATTAGTGAAGAAGGTTTTACCGGTAGTGCTGTTGGTGCTTCTTTGCTCGGCCTTCGTCCCGTTGTTGAACTGATGTATGGAGATTTTTTAACCCTAGCAAGTGATGCACTGGTTAATCATGCCAGTAAAATTCGCTTTATGAGTGCTGGGCAGTATCACTGTCCCCTTGTTTTCCGTCTCCCTACCGGTTCAGGTACTGGTCATGGAGCACAGCATTCCCAAAGTCTTGAGGGTATGTTATTGAATGTTCCAGGACTCAAGGTTGTTGCTCCTTCCTGTCCAAAGTATGCAAAAGCATTACTGAAGGCTGCCATTAGAGATGAAGACCCAGTGGTCTTTATTGAACAAAAAAAGTTTTATAATATGGAAGGTTTTGTCGGTGATGACCAAGACCTCATGACCATTGGTAAGGCTATGGTTGAAAAGGGAACTGATATCACGTTGATTAGTTATGGCTTTTTGAGCGAAGAGTGTCGAAAGGTACGAGAAGCGCTTCTCTTAGAAGATATTCACTGTGAAGTGGTTGATCTGTGTTCTTTGAAACCTCTTGATAAAAATGCAATTCTCCAAAGTGTCTGTAAGACAGGACGTGTTATTACGGTACAAGAAGCACCAAAAGCATTTGGTGTTGGTAGTGAGATATCACGTATTATCAGTGAAGATGATAGAGCTTTTGCAAAGTTGAAAAAGCCAATTGTGCAACTGGGAGGAAAGGAGATGCCTATTCCATTCAGTAAAACACTTGAAAAGGCCTATAGTCCTGATCGAGAAATGATAAAAAAAGCCGTGATACGGATGATGAAAAATGCATAATCAAAAGAAAGAGAAGTTGAAAAGCTTCTCTTTTTTTGATTAATGAAGAAATTAACCATATGAAATGGAAAAAAAATACAAGAGTACAATTTTAACCCTTTTCATTTTGTCAATCATTTACTAGTATTATATGAAATATTGGCTCATCATAGATATGAGTCTAAATTGGAGAAAATAATGGACATTGATGTAAAGAAATTGCATCCCCTTGAAGTCCGCCTGCTTAGGCATGTGACCCTTGAAGATCAGATTACTGCAGACAAAATCATAGCAGATTTAGATTACAAGGTGGGACAGTGTAACCAGGCCTTCAGTTGGCTCGGTGCAAAAGGCTACTTGGTTGAGGTAAGTCGCAAGACGAGGACACTCTTTGAGTTAACAGAACTTGGGCGTGAACAACAAAAAATTGGCACCCCTTCCAAGCGTATCTTTACATACCTGGGTGAGCATGGACCAGCCACGCTTCCCACGATAGCTGAAGCACTTGGACTTGAAAAAAGTTCTGTAGGTTCTTCATTTGGTGCTCTTTCAAAAGCGAAAGCAGCAAAAATGAATGATGAACATTTAGCTGAGCTGAATGAAGGCAGTAGTTTACCTGAAGAAGATACCATTTTATCTTCTTTGCTTGAAAAAGCTCTTTCTGGCGCACTCGATCAAGAATCTCTTGATAAAACGCAGAAAAAGATTATTGCTAAAAATGCTAAAAAGAGGGGAGCAACAGGTGTTCCTTTCAAAATTATTGAAAAAGAAGAGGTTATCTACTCTTTAACTGAAGAAGGAAATAAAGCCAAGGAAGCGGTTATTGCAGCGCATATCACCGGTGAAGAACTTGGTGCTGTGACTCCTGAAATTTTATCTTCTGGTAGCTGGAAGACGGCAACATTCCGTCCTTATGGTTTGAATGCACCAACAGCTCACTTAATTCCTGGAAGAACCAATCCTTATGGTGCGTATCTTCAGTGGGTAAAAGATAAACTTGTTGGACTCGGATTCGAAGAATTTGATGGTCCTCTTGTGGAAAATGAATTCTGGAATGGAGATGCACTCTTTATGCCACAGTTCCATAGTGCTCGTGATATTCACGATGTGTACTATGTAAAAGAACCTCGTCATTGTAAAAAGATTGAAGAACCTTGGTTAACGAATGTTGCCCAAACCCACATGAACGGTGGTAATACCGGAAGTCGTGGATGGGGTTATACCTTTGATCATGAGTTTACTCGTCGTCAGGTTTTGAGAAGTCAGGGCACCGTTCTTTCTGCTCATCAACTGACCAAAGCAAAAGTTCCTGGTAAATACTTTGGTGTTGCACGTTGTTTCCGTTATGATCAAGTTGATGCAACGCATGGTGCTGATTTCTATCAGACTGAAGGTATTGTTCTTGGTAATGATGTAAACATGAAAACCTTACTTGGTCTTCTTAAGTTATTTGCTACAGAAATTGCAGGCGCTGAAGAAGTGAAGTATGTTCCAGGTTATTTCCCATTTACCGAACCTTCCATTGAAATTCATATCAAACATCCTGTTCTTGGTTGGTTTGAATTAGGTGGTGCTGGTATTTTCCGTCCAGAAGTAACAAAAGCTTTGGGTATTGATGTTCCTGTTCTTGCATGGGGCCTTGGTGTTGACCGTATGGCACTGATGCACCTTGGATTGAATGACTTACGAGAATTGTTTACTCCGGACATTGAAAGTGTTCGTAACAGGAGGGGAAACTAATGCCTAAAATTGAAACGACTGAAAAGAATTTCTTTAAATTGCTTGGTAGATCGTACACTGATGATGAACTTGAAGCAATTTTTCCTGTCGCTAAGGCTGAATTAGATGGTCATAGTGATGGTGTTATTAAGATTGAATTGAATGATACAAACCGACCAGACCTTTGGTCTGCTGCTGGTGTAGCTCGTCAGATTAACTGCTATGAAGGGAAAATGACTCCTTTATATGATTTCTTCTCCACAAAGGAAGAATCAGTTGATAATGAAGGGCGTGTTATGTATAACAAGCACACAGCAAAGAGTAGAAAGTATTCTATTGGTTTTGTTGCAACCGGTCATGCTATTAGTGAAGATGATTTATTGACTTTGATTCAAAGTCAAGAAAAGCTCTGCACAAACTATGGCAGAAAGAGAAAAACCGTTGCACTTGGTATCTATCGAAGTGATTTGATTCAATTTCCTATCCACTATGAAGGTGCAGACCCTGATAAAACAGCTTTTGTACCACTTGGTATGGATGAAAAGTTAACCCTTCGCGATATTCTCAAGAAACATCCAAAAGGCATTGAATATGCACCACTTCTTGCAGAAGATGAATGTTTCCCTTATCTCTTTGATGATAATGGTGAAGCTCTTTCATTCCCACCTGTTATCAACAGTGCAAAGCTCGGTGCCGTAAAAGTTGGTGATGAAAACTTATTTGTTGAAATGAGTGGTCCATTGCTTAAAAACTTATTACTCGTTGCTGCTATTCTTTCTTGTGATATGGTTGATATGGGATTTACCATTAAACCAGTTAAGGTTGTTTTTGATGAAGAGAGTGAGTTTGGACGTGAAATTACCGTTCCTTACTATTATCAAGATCCTATCATGTGTACCAAAGCACAAGCCCATAAGACACTCGGCATTGAACTTTCAGATGAAGAAATTATTGCTTCTTTGAAAAGAATGGGTGTGTTTGCTCTTGCTCAGGATGATGAGATTTATGCAACGGTTCCAGAGTATCGTGATGATTTCTTGCATGCAGCAGATCTCGTTGAAGATATTATGATTGGATATGGTCTCAATAATATTGAACCTGAAATGCCTCATGATTTTACCATGGGTCGTATCTCTGATGCTGAAGAATTAAGCAGAAAGATAAGAAGTCTTATGGTTGGTCTTGGTTTCCAAGAGATGATGTACAACTATCTTGGTAGTAAAAAGAGTTATATCGATAAGATGTGTGTTGATGGTTCTCAGTATATTCAGATTATGAACCCAATGAGTGAAAATTATGAATATGTAAGACCTTCAATCCTTCCAAGTATGCTTGATAGTGAAAGTATCAGCGCAAGCGCTGCATTCCCTCACAAGATATTTGAAATCGGTAAAGTTGCTTATCTTGACCCATCAGATAACAGTGGCACAACAACCCGTAATAACCTCGGTTTTATGGTGAGTGATACTGCTGTTGGTTACAACGAAATTAGTGCTTTGATGAATAACTTGTTATACTTCTTACGTCTTGATTATACGCTTGATGTATTAGAAGATCCTCGCTACATTGAAGGCCGTTGTGCCAACATTATTTGTGGTGGTAAGGTTATTGGTCATTTTGGTGAAATACATCCTCAAGTTCTCGAGAACTGGAATTGTAGTATGCCAACCGTTGCATGTGAATTAGACATCGATGTTATTTTAAGCTTGAATGCTTAAATAAACAGAGAGTGTGTGAAGAGGGCTGAAGGGGAATGTATTATTCCTTTTTAGCCCTTTTTTTTCCCTGCATTACTTATTATACTAGAAATAGAAGTGATTATCGTAGGTAATTGCTTAATTTATACGAAGGATTAAAAAGATGATAAAAGAAATACCTTTTGAAGAAGCTTCAAAACAATTGCTTGAAAAATTACAACATGGTGGGGCCTTTTTGACCGTAAAAAATGATGAAATTGTGAATACGTTGACCATCGGTTGGGCTCAGATTGGTTACATGTGGAGACATCCTGTATTGACCGTGATGGTCAGAGCTTCACGATTCAGTAAAGAAATTATTGATGGTGGAGATTTCTTTACGGTAAGTGTTCCAGGTGATGCTCGTCCTATGGCAAAACAGTTGACCTTCTTTGGTACCAAGTCAGGAAGAGATTGTGATAAGTATGCTGAGGGTGGTTTGCGTTTGGGTGCTCCAGAAACAGGAGATACTCCAGTTGCTGCTGATTGTGAACTCTTCTTTGAGTGTAAAAAGGCCTATACTTCTCCTCTCGATACTGGTAATTTAGGCGTTGATATTAATGCAGAAAATTATCAAAGAGGAGTCAATAAAGGTGATTTACACACCTTTTATTTCGGCATTATTAATAAAGTATATAGACAAGAATAAAATAATATTTGGGTAATTTTTACGTTTATAATGGCAATGTTTGTGCCTGAAAATGATAATAATTATTTATAGTATAATCATTTATAGGCGTTAAGAAGAAACTGGTTTATTGAAAAGATTGAGGGTGTGCGGTGAAACGGTTTATTCCGTTTCAACCGCTCCTCATCAAATAAAAGAGTAAAAGATCAGTGTATAAAAAAAGAAAAGATATGATGAAGTATCTTTCCTTTTTTCTCTTTTATGTGTTAAAAGTCAAGTTTTTTGCCTAAGGACTTCATTTCACCTTCTTGGTACACTTCATGAGGAAAGATTACCTTTTCTCCTCCTGTGTAACGAGGTATGACGTGAATGTGAAGGTGAGGCACTTCCTGTCCTGCAGCGGGACCGTTATTGATGACAATATTGGTACCATCACAGTGGAGTACTTGTCTCAGTTTTGTATCAGCAGCCTTTGCAATTTCCATTAAATGACTCAGTTCTTCCTGAGGACATTGGGTAAAAGTTGGGTAGCTTTTGCGACTTATCACAAGGCAATGACCTTTGATAACCGGATTAATATCCATGATAACAACACAGTCTTTGTCTTCATGAATCATTGTTGAGGGTATTTCACCCTGTATAATTTTATCAAATATGGTGTCCATATTTTTAATTATATCATTAGTCCTTATGAAAAAAAAGAGATTCAAGGGGATTGCATAAAAACAAAGATTACTTTAATATCCATTCGGTGTGCATCCCTTAATAATAAGGGTGTTAACAAGATATAAAGCAAAGTATGCTAATTTTTAGGGTAAATGAGCCAGATGTTAGCAGTTAAATTTGTATTTATTATAAATACTGTTATTTTTTTTGAGAAATTAAAAAAAATAACAAAACATATTCTATTACAAGAGGTTTATTTATGAGCAACCTAGCAGACATGAGGAACATTGGTATCAGTGCCCATATTGATTCGGGTAAGACTACACTAACTGAACGTATCCTTTATTATTGCAACAGGATTCATGCAATCCATGAAGTTCGTGGTAAGGATGGCGTTGGTGCTACCATGGATAGCATGGAACTTGAAAAGGAACGTGGTATCACTATCGCATCTGCTGCAACCAACGTAACTTGGGATAACCACGAGATCAATATTATTGATACTCCGGGACACGTTGACTTTACCATTGAGGTTGAAAGAGCTCTCCGTGTTCTTGATGGTGCTATTCTTATTCTTGATTCAGTTTCAGGTGTACAATCCCAGTCAATTACCGTTGACCGACAGATGAAGCGTTATAACGTACCACGTATTGCATTTATTAATAAATGTGATAGAACTGGTGCAAACCCTTATCGTGTAAAAGAGCAGTTGATCAACAAGCTCGGCTTAAATGCTGTGATGATGCAGATTCCAATTGGTCTTGAAGATAAGTTAATGGGTGTTGTTGACCTTATTACCATGAAGGCTTTGTATTTCGATGCAGGCGAAGATGGTATTCACCAGAGAGAAGCTGAAATTCCTGCTGAATTAGTTGATGAAGCTAATGAAAAGAGAGAAGAACTTCTTGACTGTGTATCCATGGTTGATGATGATCTCATGGAAGCAATGCTTGAAGAAAACGTTACAGAAGAATTGCTTGTCAATGCAATTCGTAAAGCTGTTATTGCTCTTAAGCTTTGTCCAGTATTTGTTGGTTCAGCTTACAAGAACAAGGCTATTCCACCTTTGATGGATGCTGTTAATGCTTACCTTCCTAACCCAACAGAAGTTGAAAACATCGCTTTGGATCTTGATAACAATGAAGAAAGCGTTGTGCTTCAGAGTGATGAAACTCTTCCAACTGTTGCTCTTGGTTTCAAGCTTGAAGATGGTCAGTATGGTCAGTTAACCTACATCAGAGTATATCAGGGTAAAGTAAGAAAGGGTGATGAACTCTTTAACACAAGAAGTAGAAAAAAGTTCAAAGTTGGACGTCTTATTCGTATGCATAGTAATAACATGGAAGACCTTACTGAAGCAGGTTGTGGTGAAATCGCAGCTCTCTTTGGTGTAGAATGTGCTTCTGGTGATACTTTCTGTGATGCTTCATTAAACTACTCAATGAGTTCCATGTTCGTTCCTAATACTGTAATCTCTCTTTCTATCAAACCAAAAGATAAAAAGTCTGCAGATAACATGGCTAAGGCTTTGAACAGATTTACGAAAGAAGATCCTACATTCCGTACCTACGTTGATCCTGAATCAAACCAGACAATCATACAGGGCATGGGAGAACTTCACCTTGACGTTTACGTTGAGAGAATGAAGAGAGAATATAAGGCAGAATGTGAAGTTGGTCAGCCAGAGGTAGCATACAGAGAAGCTATCAGCAAGAGAGCTGATTTCAACTATACTCATAAGAAACAGACTGGTGGTTCTGGTCAGTTCGCTCGTGTTGCAGGTTATATTGAACCTCTACCAGCACCAGCAGATGGCGAAGAATACAAGGACTATGAATTCATTGATAACATTAAGGGTGGTTCTATTCCTACTGAATACATTCCTTCTTGTGATAAGGGTTTCAGACTCGCAATGCAACATGGTACTCAGGTTGGTTTCCCAATCGTTAATATCAGAGCTTGTGTAAATGATGGTGCTTGGCATCCAGTTGACTCTTCTGATATGGCTTTCCAAAGTGCTGCTTTAGCTGCATTCAGAGAAGCTTTCGAAAGAGCAAAGCCAGTTATTCTTGAACCTATCATGCATGTTGAAATTCAGTCACCTACTGAATTCCAAGGTAACATTTTCGGTTCTATCAACCAGAGACGTGGTATGATTATTTCTTCAACTGAAGAAAATGTATCAATCACTGTTGAAGCTGAAGTACCTCTATCAGAAATGTTCGGTTATTCTACCGTTCTTCGTTCCCTTTCTCAGGGTAAGGCTGAATTCTCAATGGAACTTG